>WBZO01001727.1_pt1 | contig 32248 bp, 27 predicted proteins | sample 5204261 | NCBI WGS metagenome assembly WBZO01 (sample SAMN12412400, study PRJNA552823) | activated sludge metagenome | isolation source: activated sludge from anammox sidestream of wastewater treatment plant... | place: USA: North Carolina | collected 2017-09
GAGTTTGTAGGCCATGTACTCGACAAAGCGGGTCTTGCCGGCGCCGGTGGGGCCCTTCAGCAAGACCGGGATGCGCTGGGCGTAGGCGGTTTCGAACAGCTGGACTTCGTCGCCAATCGGGAGGTAATAGGGCTCGTCGTGAACCGCATACTCCTCCACGGCGTAGACGGTCGAGTTGCCCATGTCAGTCTCTGTGGTCAATTCGTGTTACCTCCCGGCTGCGGTCTGCAGCCGCCCCTGAAGTTGGTTCCAGGCAGCCTGGATGTGGGCGTCGAGCTCGTCCAGGCTCCCATTGTTCTCGATGACGACGTCGGCGCGGGCGGTCCGCTCGGCGTTGGAAAGCTGCGAGTTGATCCGGGCCCGGGCCGCTTCGGGGTCGAGACCGTTGCGCGCCCCGAGCCGTTCGACTGCGAGGTCCGGCTCGACCACGACCACCCAGACCTCATCCACAAGGTCCTCCCAGCCTGCCTCGAACAGCACGGCTGCTTCAAGGACGGCGACGCTGTTGCCGGCGGTCTCGTACTCCGCGAGGGCCGCGCTCGCCAGTTTGCGTATGCCCGGCCAGACGATGTCCGTGAGGCGCTTCAGCTCATCGGGTTTGCCGAAGACTTTGCCGCCCAGCACCTTGCGGTCGATGGTCCCATCGGCGGCGACCAGTTCGGGCCCGAAGGCGCGGACTACCGCTTCGAACGTGTCGGTCCCGGGATCGTAGGTGCGGTGGCCGAGGATATCGGCGTCGATGACCGGGACCCCGCGATCGTGGAAAAACCGGGTCACGGTGGATTTCCCGCTGGCGATACCACCCGTCAGCCCTATGACATGCACGCGAGACTCCGGAACATTCGTTTGTGGAACGTTAAGTGTATCCCTGCGGGACGAGGGGCGGCAAACGAACGCGGTTCAGCGTGCATGCGCCCCGACGATGCGCACGCGGGAGCGCGGCGCGGTCCTTTCGCAGGTTGGGCAGTGATAGATCACGTTCACCCCGTGGCCGCATTCGTTGTCGACCAGGCTCAGGTCGCTCTCGGCGAATTGCTCGCCCCAGTTCGCCAGGGCGCCCACCACCACCCCGAGGCGGTGGCCCTTCGCCGTGAGCACGTACTCCGAGCGCGGCGGGTGCTCGCTATAGGCCCGCCGCACCACCACCCCCGCCGCCTCGAGGGCCCGGAGGCGGGCGGCCAGGATAGCCGGCGGGATGCCCTCGACCGAGGACCGCAACTCCGTGAAACGGTGGCGGCCGCGCAACAGGTCGCGCACAACCAGCAGGGTCCAACGATCTCCCACGAGGTCGAGCGTAGCGGCTACGGGACAACGGACACTGCGCTGGATCATCTGTACCTCCGGGATTCGTTGCGATATGCTACCCACGCGGGGAGTACAGTTCAATATCTGAACTGACTACGCACGGCGAATCTACCTCGCGCCGTAGGAGGCAGGTATGCTCGCCAGCACCCGCCAGACCATCGACCTCGCTCTTCATGGGGCGCTGCCGGGAGATGCGGCCGCACTCGCCATCGCCGAAGAGACCGACCTGCCGGCGCTCCTCGATGCGGCCGCAACCCTCCGCGACCGCGGCCACCGCAACGTCGTTTCGTTTTCGAAGAAGGTTTTTATCCCGCTGACCCACCTGTGCCGGGACGTGTGCCACTACTGCACGTTCGCGAAGCCGCCCGTCAGGGGCCAGCGCGCGTACATGACTCCCGATGAGGTGCTGGAGGTCGCACGGGCCGGTGCCGCAGCGGGCTGCAAGGAAGCGCTCTTTACGCTGGGCGACAAGCCGGAACTCCGCTACAAGGCCGCCCGGCGCGAGCTCGACGACATGGGGTACCCCACGACTATTGCCTACCTGACCGCCATGGCGGAACTCGTCCATCGCGAGACAGGCCTGCTCCCCCATGCCAATCCCGGCGTGATGACGCGGGACGAGATAGCTGCCCTGCGCGAGGTGACCATCTCCCAGGGCATCATGCTCGAAAGCGTGTCCGACCGTCTCAGCCAGAAGGGCCAGGTGCATTACGGTTCGCCCGACAAGCACCCGGCGCCTCGCCTCCAGACAATCCGCGATGCCGGCGAGCTGCAGGTCCCGTTCACTTCCGGCGTGCTGATTGGCATTGGAGAGACACGCCGCGAGCGGATCGAGTCGTTCCTGGCCCTCCGCGCTCTCCACGAGGAATTCGGACACATCCAGGAAATCATCGTCCAGAACTTCCGCGCGAAACCGGATACGAAGATGGCAAACGCGCCCGAGCCCGACCTCGACGACCTGCTCTGGACCATCGCCGCTGCCCGGCTCGTGTTCGGGCCGATGATGAACATCCAGGCCCCACCCAATCTCAGTTATGACGAATACCCGCGCCTGGTGGCCGCCGGATTGAACGACTGGGGCGGCGTCTCGCCGGTTACGCCGGACCACGTGAACCCGGAAGCCCCGTGGCCCCACCTGGAGGCCCTGCGCGAGCGGACCGCGGAGTGCCGCAAAGTGCTGACGGAACGGCTTGCGGTCTATCCCGCCTACGCCCTTGAGAGCAGCCGCTGGCAATCCCCCACCATGGCAACCGCCGTCATCCGGGCTATCGACGGAGACGGCTTCGCCCGCGTGGAGGACTGGTCGCCGGGTGATGCTGAAACGCCGCCGCCGGTGGCCGACATCCCACGCAAACTGGCCCCGGACCGGACGATCGACACATCGACGCCGGAAGTCCGGGAAATCCTCTCCCGGTCGGAGGCGGGAGAAGGACTGCTGGCCGCCGACCTCGTGCGCCTGTTCCAGGCGCGGGGCGACGACTACCACCTGGTCTGCGAGGCGGCGGACCGGCTGCGGAAACGCGTCAACGGCGACACGGTCTCGTACGTGGTGAACCGCAACATCAACTACACGAACATCTGCTACTTCCGCTGCCAGTTCTGCGCGTTCGCGAAGGGCAAGATGAGCGAGAGCCTGCGCGGCACGCCATACGACCTCGGGATGGACGAGGTCGTCCGCCGCTCCGAGGAGGCCTGGGAACGGGGGGCCACCGAAGTCTGCATGCAGGGCGGCATCCATCCCGAATACACCGGCGAGACCTACCTGAACATCCTCCGGGCGGTAAAGGGGGCGCTCCCGGACATGCATATCCACGCGTTTTCGCCGCTGGAAGTGAGCCAGGGCGCCGAGACCCTGGGCGTCACCGTCCCCGAGTTCCTGCGGCGCCTGAAGGAGGCCGGGCTGGGGACTCTCCCCGGCACCGCCGCCGAGGTACTCGACGACGAGGTCCGCGTGACGCTCTGTCCCGACAAGCTGACCACGCAACAGTGGCTGGATGTGGTGGAGGCCGCCCACCGGACCGGATTCCGGACCACGTCGACGATCATGTACGGCCACATCGATGGGCCCCTCAACTGGGCGCGCCACCTGGTCGCCCTGCGCGATCTCCAGCAGCGGACGGGCGGCATCACAGAGTTCGTCCCGCTCCCGTTCGTGCACATGGAAGCCCCCATCTACCTCAAGGGAAGGGCACGCCGTGGCCCGACCTTCCGCGAGGCCGTGCTGATGCACGCGGTCGCCCGGCTGGCGCTCCACCCGCACATCACCAACATCCAGGTTTCGTGGGTGAAGATGGGCGTTGAAGGCGTGAAGGCATGCCTGGACGCGGGCGTGAACGACATGGGCGGCACCCTCATGAACGAGAGTATCTCGCGCGCCGCGGGGGCGGCCTACGGCCAGGAACTGCCCCCGGAGGAGATGGAACGCACGATCCGCTTCATGGGGCGGACGCCTCGCCAGCGCACCACCACCTACGGCGCCACGCCCGAGGACCGGCTGATAGCCTCGTTCAACGCAGCTCCGCTCAGCCCGCTCGTGTTGACTCCGGCGAGGAAATACGAGCGCAACCGGCAAGAAATACGCGCGTAACTCGCTGACGAACGGGGCCGCGCGGGTGTAAGCTTCCGCGACTCTCATGGAGCGGAGGCCGGCAGCACCGTGAACGGAAACGGTACGTCGCCGCACCCACGGCTCATCAACCTGGTGGTCGCCCAGGGCATCTCGGCGACCGGCGACGCCTTCCTGTTGACCGCGGCCTCCATCGCGGTCTACCGGGAGTCGGGCTCTGCGACCGCGGTGAGCCTCCTCCTCGGGCTTGCGGCCCTCCCCACGGTCCTTCTCGGGCCGCTCGCGGGCACCTTTGCCGATTGGTATTCGCGCCGCCGGATCATGGTCGGGGTCGACCTGGCGAGTGCCGCGGCGTGCATCGCCGTGCTGGCCGGAGTGGCGTTGCTCCCACTAACGGCGGCAGTGTTCCTCGCGGTCGGCGTCGTGTACTCGCTCTCCACGTTCTACCGGCCCGCGGCCCAGGCGCTGCTCCCCACACTCGCGGGCCCCAACCAGCTCGGACGGGCCAACAGCGGTCTTCGGCTCGCGACCAGCCTCGCGAACATCTTCGGGCCGGCCGCAGCCGGGCTCCTGGTTGATAACGGTGGTTTCGAACTGGTGCTCGCGATCGACGCGGCGACTTTCCTGGTCTCGGCCCTGCTGGTGCTGGCAATCACCAACATCCCGGCACGCGTCCCCGATGGCGCGAGACTTTCGGCCCTCGCTGATGCCATCGAAGGGCTCAATTATGCCCGCCACAACCGGCACATCCGTGTCGTCATCGCGGCAATCGGGGTCACCCTGCTCGTTGGCACCGTCGTGAATGCCGGGACGCTCCCATTGGTGTCCAGGGCACTCGACCTGCCGGAGTCGCGCTATGGCGTCTTGCTCGCGATCGAAGGGGCCGGGGCGATGGGCCTCGCGATGGTGTTCCTCTACCTCGGCCCCCGGGTCCGGCTGCTCAGTACGGGAGCTGGCGCCCTGATCGCGGTCGGCGGGTCCACCATCGCTCTCGGAAGCGCGCCGAACTTTGCGGCCGCCGCCGCGGCCATCGCGGCCCAGGGCATGAGCGTTGTGGCCCTCCAGGTCGCCTTCGCCAGCTACCTCCAGCAACAGACGGCCGACGCCTTCCGCGGGCGGGTGATGGCCCTCACGTCGATGGTCGCCTCGCTCGCGAGCATCTCGGGCTTCGCCGCGGCCGGGCCCCTCGTCGATTGGATCGGCGTCCGGCCCGCGTTCGCTGTCGCCGGAGCCTTGATCTGCGTGGTCTCGCTACCGGTGCTCTCCCTCGTCTGGAACGCTTCCCGGGCTGCTCGCGCGGAAACAGAATCGCGAGCCTGACAGCAATCGGCCGCTCCGGTAGATTCAGCGATACCTACCACAGGAGCGCTCATGGACGCACTGGATGGACTCACCGTCCTCGACTTCACCAGCCACCTGGCCGGCCCCTATTGCACCAAATTGCTTGCGGACCTCGGGGCGCGCGTCGTCAAAGTCGAGCGCCCCGGCGGCGATCCCGCCCGCGCGCTGCCACCCTTCCTCGGCGACCGTCCCGGACCCGACCGTGGCGCAACCTGGCACTACCTGAATACGAACAAGGAATCCATCGTTGTCGACCTCAAGCGGCCCGGTGCCGCCGCGGTCGTGCGGAGGCTCATGGCGCGCGCGCATCTGGCAGTCACGTCGAGCCCGCCTCGTGTGGAGCAGGCGCTGGGCATCGACTACGCAACGCTGTCAGCCGCGGCCGATATCCCGATCGTATCGATCACCAACTTCGGGCACTCCGGGCCGTACCGGGACTACCGCCTTTCGGACACGGTCCTCTACGCGATGGGCGCCGAGATGTTCAGCCATGGGCTGGCGGACCGCGAACCGCTCAAACTCGGGGGCACGGCGGCGACCCTCCAGGGGGGCGCCATGGCGGCCGTCGCCGCGATGGGTGCCGTGACGGCCTACGAAGTGCACGGCATCGGCCAGCTCGTCGAGGTGCCGCTGTTCACGGTCCAGCTCAGCAACATCGACCGCCGAAGTTCGAGCATCCTCGCTTACCGCTTCAGCGGACGCGTCCAACAGCGTCCGCAGGGCGCCGGCGGCCTCGCCGGGGGCGTCTACCCGGTAGCCGACGGCCACGTCGAAGTGACCGCCACCGCGGGGAACTACTGGCGCCGCTTCGTCGACATGATCGACGACGAAGCCCTCCGCGACCCGAAATGGGAGAACCCGATGATTGCCCTGGACCCGGCCGCGAAGGAAGAAGCCGACGCCATCGTCTACCCGTGGATGCTGTCGCGCACGCGGGCGGAGGTGTGGGAGGCGGCCCGCCGCGCCCGCGCCATGGTCGCGCCGCTCTATGACGGGACAGACCTTTTCGGCGACCAGAACTTCCGCGCCCGGGGGCTGTGGACCGAAATCGAACACCCCGAGATCGGACGCCAGCCAATGCTCGGGCGGCCCTACATCTTCGAAAAGACTCCGTGGCGGGTCCGGGCCGCCGCACCATCCCTGGGCCAGCACACCGATGCGGTGCTCGGCGACGCCGGCCTCGAGACCGCCGAGATCGCCCGGCTGCGCGCCGAAGGGGTGGTCGCGTGAATAGGTACTTGCCGCTTCAGGGAGTCCGCGTCTGCGATTTCACTGCCGTGTGGGCCGGTCAGACCGCCACGATGTACCTGGCCGACATGGGCGCCGAGTGCATCAAAGTGGAAAACCCATACATCTGGAATCCCATGACGCGCGCCGCTTCTCCCCGCATCAATGCCATGATGGCGGCCGTCCTGCCACCGTGGATTGCGGGCCATCCACCGGAGCCGGGGCCACGGCCATGGAACAACAGCCCTGCATTCATCCAGGTGCTTCGCAACAAGAAGTCGTTCACGGTGGACAGCCGGCGCGCCGAGGGCCTCGAAGTCGTGAAGCAGATCATCCGCGGCAGCGACGTCATCGCCGAGAACCTCGCGCTCGGCACGCTCGAGAAACTGGGACTCAGTGACGAGGCGATCCGCGCCGAACGCCCCGACATCATCATCCTCCACATGCCGGCGTTCGGCCGGACAGGTGCTTATGTCGAGGGACGTGGGTACGGCGCCCATATCGACAGCGTCGCCGGGTCCACCATCCTGCGCGGCTATCGCGACAGTTCCCCCTCCGACAACGTCGGCATTTTCGCGGGCGACTTCTGGGGCGGCATGCACGGGGCGTTCGCGCTCATGGCGGCCCTGCGCCACCGCCGGCGCACAGGCGAGGGCCAGGTCATCGAGATGGCACAGGTCGAATCGTCGGCGCACATGTTTCCGCAAGCCGCACTCGACGCCGCGTGGAACGGCCGAGCCCACCGTTCAGCCGGCAACCGGAGCATTGAAGGCTTCGTCCCGAATGGCGTCTATCCAACGGCCGGGGCCGACCGGTGGATCGCCATCAGTTGCCGCTCGGACGAGGAGTGGCGGACGCTGGTGCAGTTCATGGGCGCCCCGCCCTGGGCGGCACCACTGTCCCGCACGACGGCTGAAGAAAGGGCCGCGCAGGAGGATGCCATAGAGGCGCACCTGGCCGAGTGGACCAAGACGCGCGACCGCGATGAACTCTTTCATGCGCTGCAGGCCGCCGGAGTAACCGCCGGGCCCGTGCTTCATGCCGGCGAGGCCGCGGAACACCCTCACCTCGCGGCAACCGGCACATGGAAGCGCCTGCCGGCGACCGAGGACTATCCAGAAGTCGACTGGCTCCGGCCGGCTTACCGGTTCTCGAAGTCCGATGTCGACCTGCGCACGCCGCCCTGTCTCTTCGGCGAGCACAACGACTATGTGTACCGCGACGTACTGGGATTCGATGACGAAGCCATCGAAGGGTTGCGCGCCGTGGGGCATATCGCGGAGAGCTTCGCGCCCGAAGCGTTGGAAAACGCGTGATCGCCGGGGCCGAGCCCTTTTGCTGCGGTTCGTCCGGCAACCCTTGCGCACCCTTTTCCGGCAACCATATTCCCGTACTATGTGTCCCTGATGGACCCGCTCATCCAATACGCGATGACCAGGGACGGCGTGAGCATAGCCTGCGCGACCGTGGGTACGGGCCACCCCCTGTTGATCCTTCCGATTCTGCCCCTGAGCCACCTGCAGGTGGAGTGGCAGATGCCGGGAATGCGGGAGTTTCTCGAGTCCCTGGCCCAACACCACACGGTCATCCGCTATGACGCCCGCGGACTCGGCCTCTCCGACCGGGACCCCGCCGACCGCTCCCTCGATGTGCACCTCCTGGACATCGACGCGGTCGTGGCAAAGCTCCACCTCGACCGGTTCGCCTTGTTCGGGGCGAGCTATTCAGGGCCGCTGGCCATCCGCTACGCGGCACGCCATCCCGACCGGGTCACCCGCCTGGTCCTCTGGTGCACGCACGCGTACCACGGTGAAGTGGTCGACCGGCTGCCGGAGATGGCCAACCAGCAACGCGTGGCCGTGAACCAACTGGCCGCCGTCGACCGCGACCTGTTCATTCGCACCTACCTCCATCGCGCGGTGGGCTGGACTGAGGGCGAATTGGCCAACCAGTTCGTCGAAGTGGCAAACAAGAGCATCGACCCCGACGCGTTCTTCGAGAACCTCGCTGGCCACGCTGCCTTCGACGCGCGCGAGGACCTGCCGGAGGTCCAGGTGCCGACGCTCATCCTGCACCGACCGGCCTTCGTGGGATCGCACCTGGATGTCGCGAAGGGGCTGGCATCGCGCATGCCCGATGCTCGGCTGGTGGTGGTCGAGGGAGAGTCGGTCGTCCCCTTTATCGGGAACACGGCGCGGGTGCTCGGGGCAATCGAGAGCTTCCTCGACGAGGACATTGCCGCGGCACAGGGCTCGCACGCGCCCGAGCCAGCACGGGGAGACGCTTCGCTTCGCATCATCCTGTTCACCGATGTCGAAGCACACTCGGCCATGATGCAGGCTCTGGGCGACACGCGCGGCCGGGATGTCCTCCGGGAGCACGAGCGGATCACGCGTGCGGCCTTGCGCCAGTTCGGCGGCAACGAAATGAAGTCGATGGGCGATGGGTTCATGGCATCTTTCGGTTCCGCCCAGCAGGCGCTCAACTGCGCGATTGCCCTCCAGCGGACGTTCCACGCGGCCCCACCCGTACACGGCCACCTCCTGCGAATCCGTGTGGGGCTCAACGCGGGCGAACCAATAGCGGAAGGCGACGACCTGTACGGTGAGTCGGTGAACGTCGCCGAGCGGATCGCGGGCCTGGCCGCCGGAGGCGAGATTCTGGCCTCGCAGGTGGTCCGGGAGCTGGTCGCGGGCAAGGGCTTCAAATTCGTCGAACGGGCCGTCCCGGAACCGGGCCCGGGCGAATCGCCCACGCGCCTGTACGAGGTGCGCTGGCAAGAGTAGTCGGGGGATTCCTTACGGTGGCAGCGACAACGGGAGAAGTCCGCACCCGACTATCCGCCCTCCGTAGAGGAAGTCGACTCCGAATGGGCCTTTGCTGAATACGCGTCGTCGAAGCTCATCTGCGAAGCCGCCGCCCACCGCCTACGCCAAGCGCAACGGGCCGGCATAGGAAACTTGACGGTCCGTAGGATAATCGTCGGCACCATGGACGCGCCCCCAGTTCAGTTCACGCGCACCAGCGATTGCGTTTCCATTGCCTACACCGTCGCGGGGTCTGGCCCACCGCTCGTGTATTGCTGGGGCACTTCTTCCTCCCATACCGAGCTGTTCTGGCGCAGCCCCGGTCTCCGCGCCCCGCTCGAGCAGTTGAGCACATACTTCACGGTCTACCAGTTCGACTGGCGCAACACCGGCTCCTCCACCCGCGGCGTACCCTTCGGCCGCGACGAATGGATGCGGGACCTGGAGGCCGTCTTCTCCCTTTTCGACGGGCCCGCGAATATCGTCGCGGGGGGTCCGCCTGTGGCGCCCTACGTAGCCCACCATCAGGAGCGCATCCGTCGCTGGGTGACCTTTAACCAGCATCGCTGGCCCGAGCGCACTCCGGCTGTCCGCGCCGCAGCCCAGATCCCCTCGCTGTTCAGTCTCGACGCTGCGTGGGTGCAGCTCAACGCGCGCAGGCTCGCCGGTGAGGTCCCCGAAGCAACCCTCCTCGACTATCAGGAGCTGACGCTGTCCTGTTGCGACCGGGGCTACTCGGCCCAAGTGCAGCCGACGATCTCTTCCTGGGACGTCACTCCCTACCTGGAGCAGATCGCCGTCCCCACCCTGGTCGTCCACCGTCGCGGTCTCGGCGCCGAGATCGGTGCTGATTACGCAGCGCACATCGCCGGCGCGCAGCTGTACCTTGTGGAAGGCTCTTCCTGGTTGATGCCCGGCGAGGAGGACCCGGTCCCGGCCATCCTGGCCTTCCTGACCAGCGATGACGAACGCATCCCCACCGCCCCGGTGGCCGCCGGGGCGGTGGGCTTGGACGGGCTCTCTGCCCGCGAACGCGAAGTCCTCGCCCTCATCGCGGCCGGGAAGACAAACCCAGAGATCGCGGAGGCGCTCACCATCTCGCCCGCAACAGTCTCCAAACACGTGCACAACATTCTCGAGAAGCTGGGGATGAGCCGCCGGAGCGAGGCGGCGGCCTGGTGGGCTGCGAACCGAAACGGGAGGCGCGAGTAACGATGGCTGCGCCTCCGATCCAGTACGCAACCGCCCGCGACGGCACCCGTATCGCCTACGTGCGAATCCCAGGCGAGTCGCCCCCGTGGCTCCATCTGTACTCACTGGGTGCGCCGACGATCGAGCTCGACTTCGCTGTCAACGCGCGCCGAGGTTACATCGAGAACCTCGCACAGGGTCGGGCCACGATCCTATACGACCATCGTGGGAGCGGATTCTCGGGGCAGATTACCAGGACCCTCACCCTTGACGACCTGGTCGATGACCTTGAGGCTGTCACTGCGGCCGTTGGCGAGCCGATGGATGTTTCCGTCATGGGCACTGGCTGCTTCCCCGCTTTGAGGTATGCCGCTGGCGGGGGCGCTGGCTGGCGCAGCCTCCTCCTGCTCGGGCCGTATCTCCGCTATGCGGGTTCCTACCCGGACCGCATAGCGGCCATCTGGAGAGATGGTAGCTATGCAGCCTCTCGGCGCGCTTCGGCCCGCGCGACGATGGAGATAACAGCCCTCGAGACAGAAGCCATAAGTGCCCGCTGGGTGGAGCTTGTGCCGGAGGAGACGATGGCAAGTTACATCGGTGCCGTGGGTGACCTGGACTTAACCGACGTGGCGCCCCGCAACCCTCTGCCGACGCTGGTCGTGTGGCCCGAAGGGCCGATTCAGCGTGGGGCCGCCGCGGCTGCCGCCATGCCGGGGGCGCAGCTGGTCGTCGTGCCATCGCTCATCAACCGCCCGGACCTGGGGACGCAGATTCGAGCGCTGTGGGAGCAGCACCTCGGGCCGTTGTTCGCCTCCACCAGTCGTTGTGCCCCTTCGGTTCCGGCTTCCAATGGGCTGTCCCCTCGCGAACTCGAAGTCCTCGCCCTCATCGCGGCCGGGAAGACAAACCCAGAGATCGCGGAGGCGCTCACCATCTCGCCCGCAACAGTCTCCAAACACGTGCACAACATCCTCGGGAAGCTGGGGTTGAGCCGCCGGAGCGAAGCGGCCGCCTGGTGGGCACGGAATAGCGGACCGAATAACTGATACTCCGATCGGTGTAGAGCGGGGTCGGAAGAATACACCGCAAGATGGTTCGACCTGTCGATGTGGGGTTCGGCCCTCCGGGGCGATGCTTTCGCGCATCACGCAGGAGGTCGAAGCGATGTCGATTCGTCACGCCCTGTAGGTTTCGCCACCGACTCCGCGGTCAGTTCGCCGGGTTCGCCCACCGCGGCAGATCACCCCATTGCGTTGCGGCACCTGCACCTCCAGAAGACTCATCCACAGCTACCAACGGCGGCCACAAACACTCTCCCAATCGCCCCGCACGACGTGAAGTCCCGGGGCACTCGTCCTCAGAAAGGAACGAACATGACTTCCCAATCGCAATCGACGCCGCGTTACTCGCTCGGTATGCCGCTCACCGCCATCGCGCTCGGTGCCGCCGCTGTCGTGGGGTTCGCTGCGGGCGCCATGGCCTTCCGCGGAGATGACACCTCGGCCAACCCACCTGCCGAACCTGCCGTCCGCGGAGACCGGCTCGCACCCTCGACCGGCGTTGCCGAGATCTCGAGCGAGGAGTTTGCCGCCATCCAGCGCCAGGTACACGAAGCCTTCATGGAGGCCTACCTGTCGGCGTGGCCCGGCGGTATGCCACAGGCCCTGCCTGTCCCGCTTGATGGTGAGACAACGACCGGACCGGCCAGTTCTCCAGGTGTCGAAGGAGCGCGCGTCGAGCCGATCCCGCCATCGCCATAACGGTGGTTCCCCTGCGCGGCCCCGCAGAACGGCGAGCGTGCCGCGGGGCCTAACTCAGGCCAGGGCTGGGCAAAGACACCCCGCGGACATCCACCGCGGGGCGCCTTTGCGCTGACGGCAGGCGGTTCGGCGCAACCCGGGTTTTTGAGCGGATTGCTGTCAAACGTGCCGTTAGACCGGAACTCGCGAACCATGGAGGCTGCACTTCGGATCCCATAGGTCTGGTACCCCCGGCAGGAATCGAACCTGCGCACATGGTTTAGGAAACCACTGCTCTATCCGCTGAGCTACGGGGGCACGTGTGTCGGCTTGGGCTGAATCTACCTTCAGCAGCCATCCGTCGCGTGCCCGGCGCTCGCCCTGCCGGCACACCTGGCGTGCTGGATCGCGACTCGGAACATAGCGGGAGTGTACCAGACTCTCTCTCCGAAACATCCCCGTTCCCCGCCAGGACGGGCCCGGCACTCGAGGCCACCGCACCGAACCGCCGCTTCCTCCGGGACCTCCGGACGAGGCGTTAACATGACTAACGTCGCTGTCCGTTACCGTGCTGGCTCAACACCCCCCAAACGGACGAAGGATAACCGCGCTCGTGCAAGAACTGGCCACCCAACCAGACCGCCTCGAAACCTCGGTCCTCCGCCAGCTTTCCACACTCGACCGCTTCCTCCCGGTCTGGATCGGACTGGCAATGGTGGCAGGGTTGGCGCTCGGGCGGGTGTTCCCCGACCTCAACGACCAGCTCGACCGGGTCAAGATCGACCAGACATCGCTGCCGATCGCCATCGGGCTCCTTGGGATGATGTATCCGGTACTCGCCAGGGTGCGCTACGACCGCCTGCGCGAGGTGACCGCGGATAAGCCGTTGGTCGCGTCCTCACTCGTCCTCAACTGGCTCATCGGGCCGGCATTGATGTTCACACTGGCCTGGGTCTTCCTGCCGGACCTGCCGGAGTTCCGCACCGGCATCATCCTCGTCGGGCTCGCACGCTGCATCGCGATGGTCCTGATCTGGAACTCGCTCGCCTGCGGGGATACGGAGGCCGGTGCCGTCCTGGTGGTGTTCAACTCGGTCTTCCAGGTGGCCGCCTATGCGCTGCTCGGCTACTTCTACCTCGAAACGCTTCCCGGCTGGCTGGGCCTCCAACAGACTGCGATAGACTTCCAGCTCTGGGACATCGCCAAGTCAGTGCTCATCTTCCTTGGTGTGCCGCTCGTGCTCGGGGCTCTGACCAGCAGCATCGGCCGCCGCAAAAAGGGCGACCTCTGGTATGAGCAGACGTTTCTCCCCCGGATCGGGCCGTGGGCGCTCTACAGCCTGCTTTTCACCATCGTCGTCCTGTTCGCCATCCAGGGCGATGCGATCACATCGCAGCCGCTCGATGTCGTCCGCATCGCGCTCCCGTTCCTGGCCTACTTCGCCGTGATGTGGACGGTTTCATTCGCCTGGGGTCGCGCCCAGCGCCTCGATTATCCGAAGACCGCAACCCTCGCCTTCACCGCGGCCGGAAACAACTTCGAACTGGCCATCGCCGTCGCCATCGGCACCTTTGGCGTCACGTCGGGCCAGGCCCTGGCCGGCGTCGTCGGGCCGCTCATCGAAGTGCCCGCGCTGGTGGGACTCGTGTACGTGTCGCTCTGGGCGCGAAGGCGGTTCTTCGGAGCGGCGGCCGCCGGGGCACTCACTCCGGGCCGCTAACCGGTGGTTAACACGGAGCACGCAGAATCGCGGCGGGGCCGGGGCCGTCCACACGCCAGCACAAGCGGCCTCATCCAACCGGGGAGGGACGATTGACCTCACACGCACCGGCGATCCTGTTCGTCTGCGTCCACAACGCTGGCCGCTCCCAAATGGCCGCCGCTTTCGCCGATGCACTCGGCGGTGGCAGGGTGGGCGTGTGGTCGGCGGGTTCCGCGCCGGCAGGGAGCATCAACCCGCGCGTGGTCGAGGCAATGGCCGAACTCGGAATCGACCTGTCGCGGGAGTCCCCGAAACCGCTGACGGAACGGGCAGTCCGCGCCGCGGATGTGGTCATCACCATGGGCTGCGGCGATGCCTGCCCCGTCTATCCCGGCAAACGCTATCTCGATTGGCAGGTGGATGACCCGGCCGGCCAGCCCATCGAGGTCGTTCGCCGCATCCGCGACGACATCCGGCAACGGATCGCCGCACTGCTCGATGACCTTCTCGGGCCGGGCTGAAGGCGGGCTCCACACGCCTTGCCTACCGCACCCAGCGGTCCTCCCACCCGCGTTCGGGTTGCCCCTCGGCGAAGGCCCAGCTAGCGCCGTATTTCTCGTCGAACACCACGGCCTTCACCGGCTTCCGGTTCAGCGGACCGTGTCTATCGGTCGGGTAGCCCAGCGGGAGGAGGCAGTAGAGCTGGTTGTTTTCCGGGATGCCCAGCATCTCGTAAAGCTGGTCGCGCATCGGAAGGTTGAAGATCGAACTCCCCAGGCCGAGGGCGCGGGCCGCAAGCTGAAAGTTCTGGACCGCCGGGAAGGTGCTCCCGCCGGGCGTGGAGTGGCGGCCTTTCATCCCGAGCACCGCCACGATCACCGGGACGCTGTCCAGGCTATGCGCGAGGTCCCGGACGCTGTTCAGCGAGAGCCGCTGGTTGCGCGGCAGTGCCGCGATTTCCTCTGCCGTGCCGTAGCGCGCCGAATACCGCGTCCAGCCTTCAAGCGCCCACTCCCGGAGCTGGCGCTTTATCGCGCCATCTCGAATGACGATCCAGCGCCAGTCCTGCGCGTTCTGGCCCGAGGACGCGCGGATGGCAGCATCGAACAGCTGGAAGAGCACCTCGTCGGGCACCGGGTCGGGTTTGAAACGGCGGAGGGCCCGGGTGGTGTAGATCGTCTCGAACAGGCCTGGATCGTTCATCATGCGGGGGATTGAATACCAGTTGAGGCGCCCTGTCCAAGGTTCCGCCTTCTCTTCCCGCGTGCTACTCCCGCGGGACGAACAGCCGGTGCACGGTGTCGATGAGCTGCGTCGGCGTGAATGGCTTGGAGATGAACGCCACCGATGGCCCCGATGTGGGGCCGGGGAACGGCAACTCGCTGGCGTAGCCCGACATGTAGAGCACCTTGAGCCCCGGCTTGCGTTCGAGCAGCTGGCGGGCGAGTTCGACGCCACTCAGCCTCGGCATGACGATGTCGGTTACGAGAAGGTCGATATCGTCGAGATTGGCGAGCGCCGACTGCAGGGCGAGTTGGCCATCAGCAGCCGTGGTCACGCGCATCCCCGCCATCTCCAGTACGCGTTGGGCGAGTGCGCGCAGCTGCGTCTCATCTTCCACAATCAGGACGCTGGCGGCCGGCAGGCTGTTCTCGCCTGCGAGCCTGCCCGCCTGGGGGCGGCCCTCGCCCTCGACCGCGGGAGCGATGAACGTAATCGACGTCCCTGAACCAGGTGCGCTTTCGACCCAGATCGCCCCGGAGGCCTGCTGGGCGATGCCGTAGCAGGTTGCGAGCCCCAGGCCCGTGCCCTTCCCCACTCCCTTGGTGGTGAAGAACGGCTCGAACGCGCGCCGAAGCGTTTCTTCATCCATCCCCGTCCCTGTGTCGGTAACCCGGATCCCGTTGTAACGTCCCGGCTCCACCCCGCGCGCCTGTGCCGCGGCCGGGTTGGAGAGGTCCAGGGATATGGTGCGCACCGTGACGGTGCCCCCCGGGGGTGTCGCGTCGCGCGCGTTAACGACCAGGTTCACCACCACCTGCTCGAACTGCCCGGGGTCCATGCGGATGTGCGCCGCCTCCTCGTCAAACAGCATCACGAATTCGACATCGCTCCCGAGCAGCCGTCGAAGCATGCGGTCCACCTCCAGGAGCGCGCGGTTCAGGTCGAACGTCTCCACCTGGACGACTTGCTTGCGTGCAAAGGAGAGCAACTGCTGGGTCAGTTGGGACGCGCGCTTGCTGGCTTTCAGGACCTCGTCGATATCCTCGCGAATGGGCGAACGCTCCGGCAGCGCATCGTGGGCGAGGGATGAATACGTGAGGATCACGGTGAGGAGGTTGTTGAAGTCGTGCGCGATCCCGCCGGCAAGCCTCCCGATCGCCTCCATCTTCTGCGCCTGGGCCAGCTGCTCCTGGAGGCGTTCCCGCTCGGTGATGTCCACGGCCACGCCCACAACGCCTTCGATGTCCCCGTCAGGGCCGAAAAGCGGCCCGTAAAAGGCATCGAACACCAGGATCCCGTTCGTGATCTGGAGGTTGACCGACTCGCCGGCGAGGGCCCGCCTGATCGCGGCTGCGCGTTCCGGCAGGTCTTCATAGAGCTCGAACGCCGAACGTCCCACCACCTCTCCCGGCTGGAACCCGACGCGCGCCAGCGCCTTCCCATCCGAAAGCGTGAAGATCCCCTCGCGGTCCGTCGCGAGGATGATCACGGGGGCAGCCCCGACGACGGCTGAGAGCAGATCGCGCTGCTGCCGCAGCTGGTTCTGCATCGAGCGCGCCTCGGTCACGTCCTGGACTGTGCCTATCATGTGCAGCGGCCGACCCTCATCCGAAAAAACGACCTCCGCGATTTCGTGAACGGTCCGCACCTGGCCGTCATGCGCCCGGATCACCCGGTGGTCGATCGAATAGCGCTCTCCCCTGAGGGCACGCTCGACGCCCTCCTCGACGATGCGCCGGTCATCCGGGTGTACGCGGTCGAGGAAGGCGGGGTAGGTTGCCTCGAATTCCTGGGGTTCGAGCCCGAAGATGCGGAAAATCTGGTCCGACCACCAGAGGCCGTTCGTCTGGATGTCCCAGTCCCAGTTCCCGATCCCGGCGACTTCCTGGGCCCGGCTCAGGCTCGCCTGGCTGCGCCGGAGCTCGTCCTCGGCAAGGGTCCGGTCGGAGACGTCGATGCAGGAGAACATGGTGCCCTTCGGCTCGCCGCTCTCGTCCGTGATCTCCGTCGCGGAGACCTGAACGACGAACGGTTCCCCGCCGCGGCGCCTGGCCCGGAGTTCCCCCGTCCACGATCGATCGATCCGCAGCGACCGGATGACCTGGCCCACGCGCCCGGGTTCGGCCCAGAAGTCCGTGAGCGGCCGGCCCAGGATGGGCTGTTCGCCCGGATACCCCCACATCCGCGCGAATGCGCGGTTCACGTAGGTCAGCCGGCCTTCCGTATCTGTAAGCGCGATTGCACTGAGTGAGACCGCCAGGGCGGCCGCGGAACGTTCGAGGTCCCGCTGGGCGTTCTTCAGTTCGGTGACATCCTCGTGGGCGATGACCGCCAGCGGACCTGTCAGACCCTCGGCGCGGGCGGCCGTCACAACAAACCACACCAGATCCTCGCCGGCGCAGCACGAAGACTCCCGCCGGAACTCCGCACGGCTACCCGAGAGCACCCCGGCCAGCGCCTCACGGGTCTGGGGATCACACCACTCCAGGTAGTTCGCCCCGATGTCACCGGGCGCCCCGGCCTCGCCAGCTTTCGCGGCGAAGTCCCGCCAGGCGCGATTGACCTGGATGATCGTGCCGCGCTCATCGACCACCGCCACATGGGCGGCAAGCCCGTCCATGGTTGCCTGCAGGAGCGCGAGTGACGCCTCGGTGGTCGCGCGCGCCGCGGCGGCAGCCGCCTCGGTCGCCTTGCGTTCCGTAATGTCTTCAGTCACCACCACGAAGTGCAGCGGCCCGCCATCGTCCTGTCGCCGAAGCGAAATAGTGAGGTGTACCCAGACCGTCTCGCCCGACTTGCGGATGTAGCGCTTCTCTGCCGAGAACGTCTGGCGTTCGCCTGCGACGACTGCTTCCAGCGCGTCCAGGTCCGAGCCCAGGTCGTCGGTGTGGGCCAATTGCGCGAACTTCATGTCCAGCAGTTCGGCGCGGCTGTACCCGGTGATGTCGCAGAGCCGCTGGTTCACCATGAGCCACGAACCGTCCAGGCCGACGTGAGCCATCCCCACGGCGGCCTGTTCGAACGTCGCCCGGAACATCGCCTCCCTCTCCAGGAGGTGCTCCTCGGCGGCAATCCGGTCCGAAACATCGTGGGAAACCAGGAGGACGGCATCCTCCTGGCCGGCGCCCCCGGGCACCGCGGTCACGCGGATCTCAAACCAGCGGACCTGGCCGTCCGCCGTGCTGAGCCGGAGGGTCTTGTGTGATTCCCTCGTCTTGGAGGTGTGCCCGAGGAACCACGCGACCGCCGCTTGCCGGTCATCCGGGTGGATGAGCGCCAGCGCTTCGGTGCCCTTCAGCGAGTCCGGCGGCACCCCGAGAACCTCGCCATGAGCGACGTTCGCGTTCAGGTACCGGCCCGATCGGTCCAGCAGCGCAATCAGGTCCGCCGACCCGTCGAGCACCGAACGGAACAGGGTCTCCTGGCGCCGGAGCGCATCCTCGGCCTCCCGGATTGCCGTGAGGTCGCGGATGACCGCTGTCAGCACCGGCCCGCCGGGCGTCTCGATCCGGGCGATGGAGGCCTCTGCCGGGAACGTCGACCCGTCCTTGCGGAGGCCCGCAATCTCGGCCCTCGCAGCCATCCGCGCCGACTCCGCGCCCGAAGCCGCGAAGGCCGCGACGAGCGACCGGTGGCGCCCGCGGGACCGCTCGGGAATAAGTGCCTCGAGCGGTCTGCCCACGAGTTCACCCGGCCCATAGTCGAACATTTCGCACAACGCACGATTTGTCTGGAGGATCGTCCCATCAAGGTCCACCGAGATGATCGCGTCCGATGCGAGGTCCAGAACGGTCGCAAGGAACGCGGGCGACGAGGCGGGCAGCGCCACGGATCCCGGCTCGCGGGCGCCCACTCTGGTCATCGTCCGGCCGTCTGCCGCGGGGAAGTCCGGCGCACCCGGGGCCCCCGGGAGCGCCGGCACTCGCGGGTCCCGCCGATGTGTTCGGCGGCGAGGCCGGTCAGTGGCAAACACATGTTCAACAAGCGAGCGACTTTCAGCTGCAAGTATCCACCAGAAGGGGGAGTTTCGCATGCCGGATAACTCCAAAGGATCGGGAGAAACCCCGACGCACAAGGTGAGACCCCGGGGATCCCGCCATTTCGCGGCACACCGGCCGGTATGGGCGCCGCTCAGTTCAGCGCGCCGCTCGCCAGGAGCTCAGCGACCTCGTCGTCCGGCAGGCCCAGGAGTTCGGTCATCACGGCGAAGGTATCGGCGCCGGTCTGGTGAACGCCTGCGTAGTCCGCTGGCCGCTGCCCGTTGAACAGGGCCGGGAAACGGTCGATCCCGTATTCGCCCCTGCCCTCGGCGACGGTCGTCCCGAAAAACGCTCGCGCGGCGAGCTGGGCATCGCGCCCCGTGAGGTCGGCCGCGTCTTGAACCGGGCCAGCGCAGATCCCAAGCGACTGGCAGAGACGCGCCACCTCGTCGCGGTCCCGCGATCGTGTCCACTGTTCCACGGTCCGGTCGAGATCGTCAGCGTTGGCGATGCGCGCGGCGTGGGTGGCGAATCGCGGGTCACCTGCCAGGGCCGGGCCCCCGATGACCTCCGCCAGCGCTGCCCACTCCCAATCGTCCCCGACTGCGATTGCGACCCAGCGATCATCGCCCGAACACCGGTAGATCCCATGCGGGGCCCACGCGTCAAACGGGTGGCGGTTGCCCACCGGCTCGGGGTTCGTCCCGTTCGCGAGGAAGTCCAGGAGCGCCGGCGCCATGATGCCAAGCCCCAACTCGTACTGGGAGAGGTCGATTGCCAGCCCCGCGCCGGTGCGGTCGCGGTGCTCCAGCGCCTGGAGCGCTGCAAACGCGCCCAGCAGGCCGCTCAGGTGGTCCGTGAGCGAGAACCCGTAGCCGAGCGTGTGTTCGCCGGGCGGGTTTGTCAGGTACGTCAGTCCGGTCAGGGCGTGGATCGTCGGTGCGTAGGTGACGAAGTCCCGCCACGGGCCATCCTGGCCCATGCCGCCCATGGAGATCACGCTGATGCCCGGGGTTGTCCCGGCAAGCGACTCCCTGTCGAGCCCCCAGCGCCTGAGCACACCCGCGCTGAAGTTCTCGATGATGACATCCGATTTGGCAGCAAGGCGGCGCGCAACAGCCCGGCCTTGCTCCGTGGCCATGTTGATCGTCACGCTGCGTTTGTTGCGGTTCCAGCACACGTAGTAGGGATGGTCCGGCGTATTGGCGCCTCCGCCACGGGCGGCGGTACCGACCTTCACGACATCGGCCCCCAGGTCCCCGAGCACGCGCGTGCCGAAGGGACCGGCGAGCACATGCGTGAAGTCCATGATGCGGATGCCTTCAAGAGGCCGTGAGGCGTGCACGGACCGCCCTGCTCCCGGACGTTCCCGGCGCGGCCAGTCGACGCTGGTGACCGGAGAGGCCGGGGACGGGTGGGGGCCATCGGCGGATGTCCTCAAGAACCGTCCAGGGAACGGGATCGTGCCAAAGCCCGCTATGTCCCTGTCCTGGAGGTAGCCGCGGGCCGCGATCTGCGGACTCTTCGTCAGCGCCTCTTCGATGTTCCACACAACGCCGAACGGCTGGTGGCGGCGCTGGCCCTCAAAGAACAGGTCCTCGCCATTCCGGCTTTCGACCCACTCGCGCAACACCTTCATGACATACGGCAGGTTCCGGACCATCGAAACGACCGACGGGAACTTCTCGCTGTCGCCAAGTTCCTGGGCAGCGCCGTCTTCGATCAGCCACGGCACGAGGACCTCCGCCAACTTCAGGGACGCGGTCACCATCACCCCATGGCCGTCGGCGGCCGTGTAGACCTCGTAGGCGCCGCTCCAGTGCAGGCTCCCCTCGCGGGGGGCGATGCTGGTCTTCCAGACGCCCTCCGGAAAGAACCACTCCATCAGCACCTGTTCGGTGCAACTCACGAGCGCCTCGTGGGCGGAGAGGTCCACATGCTGGAACGCTCCACTCGCGCGGGCCGAGCGGTGAGCAACGAGCGCGCACACCGCCGCGTAGAGGCCGACGGTGTGGTGGCTCTGGTTGCCGTAGCCGGAGATTGGCGCCGTGGATGCGTTGCCGGTGACGGATGCCGAGCCACAGAGCGCGTTGGCAACCAGGTCGTTGGCGCGCCAACCGGCAAGTGGGCCATCCAGGCCCATGGGCGTGACCGATACCCGCGCGAGCGCCGGGTTCGCCTCCGCCAGTGCCTCGCCGGTGACTGGCGCGCCGCCCGGGTCCCAGTCTTCGATGAGGATGTCGGCTCCGGCCACGAGACGCAGGAACGCCGCCCTCCCGCCCGGAGAGGCCAGGTCGAGCGGATGCACGCGCTTGCCGGCGTTGTACCACGTTTCCTGGATCGAAGGGCCCCGGGCGCCGAAGAACGGTGGCTCCAGCGAAAGAGGATCGCCTGTCGGCGGCACAACACGGACCACGTCGGCGCCCGCGTCGGCGAGAAGCCGCCCCGCCAGAACGCCATTCCAGCCTGCACACTCAATGACGCGAAGCCCGTGGAGGGGGGTGCGGACGGTCATGGCGGCGGATCATACGGCTCCAGACTGTTGTGCGGACAAGCGGTGGACGAGGGGGACCTGTCGGGTGCGAGAATCACCGCCGATCATAAAGAAGGTCGCACTGTGAACTGCTCCATAGGCAACGATTGGGTAAACCCGGGTTGTGCCAGCCGAAAACGTCAGTTAGGGTGCTCCAAGCCCTCAGGAAAACTGAAGCAGGTGTTTAGATGCCGTTGTCCCCGCACCGGCCGGCCCTGGCAGCCATCCTGGTCGCCTTTGTCGCCATCATCGCCGCGGTTGGTTTCGCCCAGCGGACCACCGCCACTACCCCATCCAGCGCCATCGCGGAGCGCGCCATCCAGGACCTCGGGTCCTGGCAGGGCGAGTGCTGGCAGTGGATGAAGAAGGTCGTCGCCGAAGCGACCGGTCAATCCGTCGGCTTCGACTACCGGGCGGGCTACTTCGAGGCTGGAGCCATCGAGGTCAGCGCCGCTGAAGCCGGCCCCGGCGACATCGTCCAGATCGCCAGTGACTCGTGGACGAGCCCCGATGCCGACTACGCCGGCCTCCACACCGCGATCATCCTCGAGGCCAACGGCGACGGCACGTTCGACGTCATCGACTCGAACCAGCAGTGGGACGGCATCGTGCGGCTGCGGCCCGGCTACAACCCGGCGGCGCTGGCGTCCGCGCGGGGGCTCAACTTCCACATCTACCGCATCGCCGCGGGAGCCGCGCCTTCCGCCACCGCCCGCTCAGCCCAGCCCGCGCCAACTCCGGCGGCAAGCTTTCAGGCAGGCGACCGCGCCCGGGTGAACACCCCCGGCGAATGCCTGAACCTGCGTTCCGAGCCGGTTGGCAACGTGATCACCTGCGTGCCGCACGGCACAAGCACCACCGTTATCGGCTCGCCCGTCACGTCAGCCGGGATGACCTGGATCCAGGTGCAAACCCCGAGCGGCGCCGGCTGGATGGCCGCCCCCTATCTGCAAAGAGAACCTTCCGCCACGGCCAGCCCGAGCGGCGCCGGCGGCGTTAGCCCCGTGTACCAGTACCGGGCCTTCATCCCGCTCGCTTCCAGCGACTGACGGGTATCTTCCATCACGACTTGTCGCGGCCCCTGGTGGTGACACCGGGGCCCGCGCACGCCTAGGCTGAAATCACTTCCCTGCGGACAACTGTGATCCACCTGTGAGCGTCACCAACGCTGCCCGCCTCCGGCTTCGCCCCGGCCAATCCGAGGCTCTGAAACGTTTCTCCGAGGCCCTCCGCTCAGGGTCGGACTCGGAGCTCGTGGTCGTGCCAGTTGGTTATGGCAAGACCGTGATCGGCGTCGGTTCCTTCGAAGTCGCCGCGGGCATCGCCGGAGCCGATACCTGCCTCTACCTCACGCCCACGGATGTCCTCCGCACCCAGGTGTACAACGGCGTCGAGAAGGCGCTGACCGTGATCGGGAGCACCCGCAGCATCCGCAAGATCCTCGCCGAAAACGCATCCCTCGACCGTATTGGCGCTACCGCGGCCAACTTCATCGTGGCGAGCTACCAGCAGGTCGCCGCTGCCCCGCAACGCTACGCCCGCCTGTGCCGCGGGCGGCGCGTCCACCTGGTCTGCGACGAGGCGCACCACCTGGGCGAACGCGGCCAGTGGGCCCAGGCGCTCGCCCAGCTCCCCGTCCGGAGCACCCTGTTGCTCTCCGCAACGCCGATCCGGCTCGACCGCGATCCGCTGGCCGGCGCCCGTTATGTTTACGACGATGAGCTCGATGGGAAGGTGATCGACCCGCTGCTCCACGTGACCATGCGGCAGGCGTGGAAGGAAGGCGGCATCCTGAAGCGGCTCAACATGCAGATGAAGGACTACGCCGTCGAACTCCGCAACGCCGAGGGCGAAGTCTACGAGTTCACCGCCTCGGAGATGGCCGAACTGCCGGACTTCGACCAGCGGTGCGTCCGCCAGCAACTCCGCTGGAACGAGGACTACGTGCAGCCACTCGTCCGAGAGTTCGCCGTCACGCTCCAGCGGAAGAACGAAATCACACCGCGCAAACACCAGGGCCTCGTCTTCGCGGCTACTACCGAACACGCCAACCACCTCTTTCGCGTCTTCGGGCGGTGGCACCCTTCGTTGCGTTGCGCCGTGGTGCACAGCGGCGAGGACCTGAGCGACGCCGAAAACGACCGCCGGCTGAGGGACTTCCACGCCGGCAAGTACGACGTGCTCATCCAGGTGAAGAAGGCCAGCGAAGGCTTCGATGCGCCGACGGTCAGCGTGCTCCTCAAACTCGATGCGGTGTTCAGCCGCGAGCCGGTCATCCAGCAGCTCGGCCGGGGGCTGCGCTACAACCACGCCCTGCCCGCGGCCCAGAATGTCCTCAACGTCTTCATCGGGCGCGATCCCCGGCTGGCCTCAATCATCGAACACCTGGAGCGAGAGTCGCCGCCGGTCGCGCTCCGGCCCGAGGACGCCGGCGGGGACGAGGTCCCGGCCGAACTCCTGGAGGACGAAGAACCGCCCGCCGCCACCGAAGAAGAGCGGACCGCCGCCGAGATCCTGGACGTCGAGGAGGCGGGCGACGCCTACCTCGACGAGACCGGGCGCTTCATCGAAGGGCAGCAACTCACGATGTTCGGCGTGGCCGCGCCGCCCCCGCGGGCACAGGCACCGGTATTCGAAGCTCCACGAGTCGAGGTGGTCGACATCGCCGGGGAGTTGCAGGACGCCATCGAATACTGCCGAACGTGGACCAACCGGGCCGCCCGGGAACGAGCCAAACGGCACCGGGCAGGCGAAAACCATCACGCGGCCCTGAACCTCGCCTATGCCCGCGAAACCGGGCGCAAGGGCACGCTCTCTACTCCCGCGGAGTATCGCCACAAGGGCGACTGGATGAAGCTCCGGTACACGCAGCTCCTGGGTTAGGGGGACAAGAGATCGAGGACCGCCTGGGCAACCTCGCCCGGCTGTTCGAGCATCGGCAGGTGGCCGCACCGCGGGATGAGCCGCAGCCTGGCGCCCGGGATGGCCCCGGCGAGCTGGCGGCTGTTCTCCGGCGGCACCATGCCATCATCCTCGCCGCACAGTACGAGCGTGGGACATGCGACCTGCCCCAGCCGCCCGAAGGACGTCCAGCCCTCTATCGCGCCCTGCTGGCGGAGGACAGCGAACCGCCGGGGCGGTGCTTCGAGGTCGACGCCCATCAGGTAGGCGAATGCATCGGGATCGCGTTCTTTCCAGCCCGGTGCCGCCATCGCGGCATTCTGTGTCTCGAAGATCTCCTCCCGGGTCATCTCCGGCGTGAGGCGCATGGCCTGGTTCACGGCCGCTGTCGAGCCCACGCTCCCGGGCCCCCGGTGGCTCGTCCCGCTGAGGACCAGGGCCGAGACCCGGTCCGGGTGCGAAAGCGCCAGCTCCTGGGCGAGCATCCCGCCGCGAGAACGCCCGTAGACCGCCGCCCGCTCGACGCCTGCGGCATCCATCACCGCGAGGATGTCCTCGATTTCGTCGTGAATGGAGTACGGCTCGTCGCGGCGTTCACTGAGACCCATCCCGCGGCAATCGAACGTGACCACGAAAAGGCGCTCCGCCAGCAGGTCCGGGAGCCGGCCCCAGTGCGGCAAGCGGTGCGACAGCCCGAGGACCATCACGATCGGCGGATTCGATGGCGCTCCGCGGGTCTCGTAGGAGATGTCCCAGCCACTGGCACTGGTCTTCGGCATGGCGCGGGGATACTACCACCGCCCCGGATGCCTCGCTCAGACTGCCCGGATAGTCCGCGCACCTGTCAGGTCGACCAGTGCGGAAACGCCGATCCGGACGTCCCAGCCGCGCTGGCCCGCACTCACGAGCACGTCTTCAAAAAGTGTCGCCGTCTCCTCGATGAGGATCGGGAACCCCTTGCCTATGAGCGCAAGCGCGCTGATCCCGCCGACCTTCAGGCCCGTGTGGCGCTGGGCATCGCGGTGGCTGGCCATACGGAGCTTCTTTAGTCCGAGCGAACCAGCGAGCACCTTCAGGTCGATTTCCAGCGATGCCGGGACCATCACCAGGTACGGCTTCCCGCGAGGGGGATCGGACTCCACCACCAGCGTCTTGAGCACCTGGTCCTCGGGAACGCGCGTGACCCGGGCGACCTCCTGGGCCGAGCGGATGCTGCCGTCGAACTCGAAGGTCTCGTGAGGCACTCTCCGTTGTTCGAGCATCCTCACGGCGAGCGGCTTCTGCACGGCCATCGCCGCTACAGATGCTGGCTCACGCCGCCATCGACGTGGAAGACCTGGCCGTTCAGGTAGCCCGCGGCGTCCGAGGCGAGCAGGACGGCGAGGGCGGCCAACTCCTCGGCCTTCCCGAAGCGGCGCATCGGGATGAACCGGAGCAACAGGTTCGCGCCGATTTCGTCCGGCCCGCGTCCCGGAGTCCAGTCCATCCAGCCCGCGGAGATGCAATTCGAGGTCATCTGCCGTGCGCCGAGTTCCTGGCTGAGCGCCGTGGAGAGCCCCACCATGCCTGCCTTCGCGGTCGTGTACGCCGCCAGGCCCTCGACGCCTCGTTCCGCGAAGATGTTGCTGACGAAGATGAGCCTCCCGGTCTGGCCCTCCGGGAATTCGCGGATGAACGACCGGGCCGCGTAGAACGCCCCGCTCTGGTTCACGGCCTGCACGCGGGCGAACTCGGCGTCGGTCACCTTCTCGATGGGCTTCGCAAGGGGAGCATCGGCGTTGTACACCAGGATTGTCGGCTGGCCGAACTCCTTGATGACTTGCTTGAGACCGACCTGCACGTTTGTCGGCAGCGTCACGTCCCAGCCCTGGGCGAGCGACTTGCGGCCAAGTTCGGTGACCGCCTTCGCGGCGCGCTTGGCCTCCATGACTTCGTCGCCGTCGAGCGTCGCGGATGCTACCGCGACGTCGGCTCCGGCCTCCGCCAGCCCCAGCGCGATCGCCCGGCCCGCCCCGTTGGCGGTACCGACAACGAGCGCGCGCTTCCCTGCCAGGTCATACCCTGGTTTGCGGTCCCACTCAGCCACGGGACACCTCCGCCGGTTCGCTGACCACCCACCCCGTTGGAGCGATACCCCCGGCCAGGCCGCCGCCATCGATAACGAATGCCTCGCCAGTAACGTAGCTCGATGCGTCGGAGCACAGGAAGACCGCGAGCGGCCCAAGTTCCCACGCCTCGCCAAGGCGCCGGGTCGTGATGAAGCGGCCCCTCTGCTGGCGCATGGCGGCTTCCTGCTCATCGCGCGGCGGGCGTTGCGAGACGTACCCGGGCACGATGCAGTTCACCCGGATGTATTCCCCCGCCATCTGTGCGGCCAGGCTCTTCGTGAGGGAGATGACGCCCGCCTTCGCAGCGGCATAGCCGATGGACTGCGGCGAAGAGCGGAGCGCCGTGCCGCTGGCCACATTGAGGATTACGCCACCCTGGTCTTGCTTCAGGAGCACGCGCACGGCCGCCCGCGAACAGTAGAAGGTGCTGTGGAGGTTCACCTCGATCGTGTCGTGCCAATCGGCGTCTTCGAGGTCGTGGATGCGGGCGCCGGCGCCCCTGGCATCGCCGATGCCCGCGTTGTTCAGCATGACATCGAGCCGGCCAAAGTGAGCGACGGTCTTCTCGATAAGCGCATCGCACTCAGCGCGGGACTGGACGTTTGTCGGCACGATGAGCGGATCGCGGCCACAGGCAGCCTTGATCTCGGCGGCGGCGGATTCGAGCTGGCTGACCGTGCGGCTGGCAATGCAGATATCAGCGCCCGCCTCGGCGAGCGAGATGGCCATGGCCTTGCCGAGACCGCGGCTGCCGCCCGTCACGATCACCACCTTTCGCGGCGGGCCATCGAGGCGAAGTTTTTCGAGGACCACGGGGTACCTCCCGGGGGATTGGTTGCGGTTCGCATCATACGGGCAGGCCGCGGGTCGCTGCTCAGATGACGCGAATCCCGCCGATAGTGAGCGCGAGGGCAGCCACTGCGAACCGGTACAGCACGAACGGCAACAGCGTCCGCGTCCGCAGGTAGCGCAGGAGCAAGTGGATCACGGCGAACCCCACCGTCGCCGAACACAGGAAGCCGATGCCCAGTTCGAGTCCCTCCCGCCCGGAGAGCCCGGTCAGGTCCTTCGCGGTGAGCGCCGCGGCCCCCACGAACGCGGGTGTGCCCAGCAGGAAGGCAAACCGTGCCGCGTCGTCGCGCCGTATGTCCCGAAAGAGGCCGGCACAGAGCGTGGCGCCCGACCGGGATACCCCCGGGACCAGCGCCATCGCCTGGGCCACTCCGATGAATGCCGCGTCGACGAGGCTGATCGAGCCCATGGTGCGCCGGTTCCGCGTGCGACGGTCCGCTACCAGCATCACCGCGCCGAACGCGGCAAGGGTGATTGCGACCACCCACGGCTGCCGTACGTGTTCCTCGATCCAGTCGTTGAAAAGCAGCCCGACAACAGCGGCGGGAATCGAACCGAACGCGATGAGCCAGAGCATCCGGCTGTCCTGCGAGTGTTCGCGGAACCGGAACTGGTGGCGGCTGAAGTCGCGGAGGCCCGTCCCAAACATCCGGACCCAGTCGCGCCAGAAGTAGGCCAGCAGCACCACGAGTGTGCCGCAGTGGAGCCCGACATCGAACGCGAGCCCCTGGTCCTCCCAGCCGAACAGCGCTGGGACGAGGATCAAATGACCCGACGACGAGATGGGGAGGAACTCGGCGAGGCCCTGGACGATCCCGAGGATTGCCGCGCGCACGAAGTCCATGTACCGCCCAAGTTGTGGCGAGCGACCGGTACGGGCAACCGCGGCCGCGGCGCCATGTCCGCGGCCGGGGAGCGCGATTCAGGCGACGCCGGCGATGCTCGTGTAGCGCTCGATGACCGGGCGCCCCGCCAGGAGCCCTGCCAGTGAGGCGCCCATGGCCTTCATGTGGTCGGTCTGGCTATGGGCGGCAAACGCCTCGGCGTCCGCGTACTGCTCGTAGAACATGAAGAGTGTCGGGTCGGAATCGGAGGTGTGGAGGGAGTAGGTGGGCACCTTGCCCGCCTCGTGCTTCTTGACGTTGCCGACCATTTCGGTGAGGACGGCGCGCAACTGGTCTTCCTTGCCGGCAACGGCCTGCAGTTTGGCGACCACGGTGATCATATGTGTGCTCCATGAAGTAAGGTGGCCGGATTGTACGCGAGCCCCGGCCAGGGCGTGCGCATCGATGCGGCTCCCGATAGGATCCGGGGCAATGCTGAAGCGCATCCCCGCGACCCGCGCCCGCGAACTGATCCGCCGCGCCGGCAGTCTGCCCCAGAGCGATCCCCGGACCGCCTACCCCTCCTGGTATCTGCATCGCTGGCACTTCTTGCCCGAGGGATACCTCTCGCGACGGGGGGCGTCCGGCTACGAGTGGGTCATCCGCAACCTGTACAACGCGGGCACGGAGCGCGCGCTCATCAGGAAGATCGTGAGCCGCGTCCGCGCCGCGCGTCCCGCCTCGGTCGTCGAATTCGGGTGCGGCCCGGGGAGGCTCGTCTCGGCCATGGCCGGCGATGCCGTCGCGCCAGACATCGTTGGCCTTGACCTGAGCCCGTACCTGCTCGAACGGGCGACGGCGCGGCTGCCCCGCGGCAGGGCCCGGCTCGTGCATGCCGACGGACTGGCCGTGCCGGCCGGTGCGGGCGCCTTCGACGTGGCCGTGGCAAGCCATTATGTCGGGCACCTCCCCCGCGACGCGCGGGCCCAGGCCGTCCGCGAAATGGCGCGCCTCGTGCGTCCCGGCGGGCGTGTCATCATTGCGGACCATTCGTGGCATCCCTGGCCACACAACCCCCTGCTGGTGCTGCGTCATGCGTCCTGGCACGCGTCGCGTCTCATCCGGCTCCAGGTGTTCGAGCGAATCGAGTTCCCAGGTGCGGAGGCCCCGGCATGACCAACCCCCAGGCAGCAGAGTTTGAGCGCATTCGCGGCTATCTCCAGCAACAGGCCGCCGAAAAGAGCACCGCCGAACTGTTCGAGCGCGTAAAGGAAGGCATGGGTGAGTTGATCGCCTCCGCCCGGGCCGTCCCCTCCGCCCTCCTGGCCACGAACCCACCCGGCGACGACTGGGCGCCGATGGACTGCCTGAAACACGCCGTCCAATCGAACCTGCAGGTAGCCCAGGATGTGCTCCACGTGGCGCTGACCGGCTCCCGGCCCGGCGAGCCCGAGCCCGAACTCCCCGCCGACCGCGACGCACTCATCGCCGCCCAGGAAGCCTCCATGGAGTCACTCTGGGCGCACGTGAGCGAAGCCGATCCCGGTGCGAACCTCCACATCACCTGGCCGCACCCGTTCTTCGGCGAACTCAACTGGCGAGAGTGGTTCATCTTCCTGCGCATCCACGCCAGGGATCACGCGCGCCAGCTGGGCGCCATGCGCGAGGCGCTCGGTGGCTGAACCGCGCCCACTCCGCATCGTCCATACGTCCGACGTGCACCTGGGCGCCTACTCGGGCAGCGGCGAAGGGAAATGGGCCGAGCGGCGCACCCTGATGGAGGACACCTTCCGGCGCGTCATCGACCTGGCGAACGCCGAACACGCTGACGCATTGGTCATCGCCGGCGACTTCTTCGACAACGACCGGGTGCCCGAAGAGACGGTTGTCTTCGCTGCGACCGAGATACGCCGGTTCGAAGGACAGACGTTCCTGCTGCCCGGCAACCACGACCCGATGGACCCCGGCAGCATCTACTGGCGCCACGACATGGAGGCGGTCGCGAAACGCCTGACGATCGTGCGCGAACACCGGGGAGAACTGATAGAGCCCGAGGGCCTCGATGCCGTGCTCTGGGGCAGGGGCTACCTCGATAGCGACTGGCACTTCAAGCCGCTCGAGGGCCTGCCCGAGCGCGTCGACGGGCGCTGGCACATCGCACTGGGACACGGGCACTTCATCCCCGAGGGCGCCGAGTCGCACCGCTCGCTCCCGATTCGCGAATCGGAGATTTCTTCCGCCGCGGGCCACTGGGACTACATGGCGTTCGGACACTGGGAACCCCACGCCGACGTGAGCCGCGGGGGCGTCACCGCGATCTATTCCGGCGCCCCCATGCCGCTGAGCGACGCCAACCGCCGGGCCGGCCTGGCAGCCGTGGTCGACTTCGACGAAAGCGGCGTGCGCTGGCGTATGCACCGGGTCGACCCCCGACCGCCGGAGGAAGCCGCGAAGTAGCCGTCGGCGTTTCCCGAAACCGGCCGCGTGCTAAAGTTGAAGGTCCGTGGCAGGGTAGCTCAGCTGGTCAGAGCGCACGACTCATAATCGTGAGGTCGGGAGTTCAAGTCTCCCCCCTGCTACCAGGCTTTTGAATCCGGGCGCGACCATTCCGGACGGCCGGCCCGCCGCACCGGCCCGGTCCCACCCCCGTATCACCCCTTGTCACGCGTCCCGGGTCCGCTGGGCGGGGCAATTGCGGCGGTCGCCTGTAGGCGCCGCCGGGCCTCGTCATCCACACGCCAGGACGGACCGCGCACGCCATTGCCAGCACCTCAGTGGTAAAGTGACGCGACACGCCCTCTCATCGGGAGCACCATGCCGATTCGCATCATCATCGCCGACGACCATGCCGTGGTCCGCCAGGGCTTGCGCATGTTCCTCGGACTGGACGACGACTTCGAGATCATCGGGGAAGCGGCGAACGGCGCCGAGGCGGTTGACCTGGCGCGGAAGCTGCAGCCCGATGTTGTCCTTATGGACCTCCTGATGCCCGTGATGGATGGCATTACCGCGATCGGCGAGATCCGCCGCGAGATGCCCGACATCGAGGTGATTGCCCTCACCAGCGTCCTCGAGGACGCCTCGGTCGTCGGCGCGGTGAAGGCGGGCGCCATCGGTTACCTGCTGAAGGACACCCAGTCCGATGAGCTCCGCCGCGCCATCAAGGCCGCAGCAGAAGGCCAGGTGCAGCTTTCGCCCCAGGCGGCCGCCCGGCTCATGCGCGAAGTGCGCACGCCCGAATCGCCCGAATCGCTCACCGACCGCGAGACGGAGGTGCTGCGGCTCCTCGCCGCCGGGTACGCCAACAAGGAGATCGCCCGCGACCTCGTGATCGGCGAGAAAACGGTCAAGACCCACGTCAGCAACATCCTGGCGAAGCTGGGCGTCCAGTCACGCACCCAGGCCGCCCTCTACGCCGTCCGGATTGGCCTCGTCGCGGGGCCGCCCGAGGCCTAGGCGTGGAGAGCACGCCCTCCCCCGACCCGGCGCTCATGCGCCAGCTCTTCGCCACCATGCCCGTTGGCGTGGCGATGTTCGACCGCGATATGCGCCTGCTCGAGTGGAACGACGCCTTCCGGCGATTCCTGGAAGCGAACGAACCGGAGATGGCCGCGCGCGTGCGGCCGGGAGCACCCCTGACGGACGTCTCGCCATTCCGCACCGACCGTGCCGAAGCGCTGTTCCGCGACGCACTTGGCGGCGAACTGGTGCGGCGGGACGCGGTGCCCTACGAGGGGCCCAACGGCACGACCTACTGGGACATCGACCTGCGCCCCCTCATCGAGGACGGCCAGGTGATCGGCGTCGTCGATACCGTCATGGAAGCGACATCCCGCGTCCGCTCGGCCGAGACCCTCCGCCAGCGCGAAGGGCAGTTCAAGCGCGTCTTCGAAGAGATCAACGACGGGATCATCCTCAACGACTTCGAGACCGGCTTCGTCGCCGAGG
>WBZO01001729.1_pt1 | contig 32238 bp, 29 predicted proteins | sample 5204261 | NCBI WGS metagenome assembly WBZO01 (sample SAMN12412400, study PRJNA552823) | activated sludge metagenome | isolation source: activated sludge from anammox sidestream of wastewater treatment plant... | place: USA: North Carolina | collected 2017-09
ATGTTAGCAGCTCTATTTTGGCTTGCACCCACAGGGTTTCGCCGTTTCATCCGCATTCAGCGCGACCTCAGCCTTTCGGCATCATAGCTTTAACGCTGCGCGGTATCGTTTCTGTGCCAGAGCCGGAGCTCTCGCCCCACATCCTTTGGGATGTCTGTGTGTCCAGTGGTGGAGGGACTTTCCACACCGGCCGGAGCTGGCCAGCGGCAGCCGTCCTTCCTCTCTCGCATCATTCAAGATGCCGGTTTAGGTTTATAATGGCTTCGCTTGCCGGTCATAAACCGCCAGGCTTAACCTGGCCTGGCCAACCCCATATGCCACCCTCGGGCAAGTCTATATCCTATGACAGCCATTCTATCCCGCAGATGGCCCGAGACCAGAAGGATCACTACTACCGCAAGGCGAAAGAGGAAGGCTACAGGGCCCGATCGGCCTACAAGCTCCTGCAGATAAATGAAAAGTTCCATGTCATAAAAAAAGGCGACTCCGTGGTCGACCTGGGAGCGGCGCCAGGCGGCTGGCTGCAGGTAGCCCAGAAGCTCTCCGGAGGAAAGATCGTGGGAGTGGACCTGGAGGGCATCGCCCCCATCCCCGGAGCGGTCACCTTCAGGGCGGACATCACCGCCCTGAGCACAGTGGACCAGGTAAAAGATGCCCTTGGTGGGGATGCAGATGTGGTGATATGCGACGCCGCCCCCAATCTCTCCGGGGCCTGGGACAGGGACCATGCCATCTCCATAGACCTGGCCCGGTCCGCTCTTGAAATGGCCAAAAAGCTCCTCCGGCCGCGGGGCAACTTCGTGGTCAAGGTGTTTCAGGGAGATATGTTCATAGATTTTCTCAATGATGTCAGACGGGAGTTTGCCGTTGTTCATGCCCATTCGCCTGCGGCCTCAAGAAAGGAGAGCGCAGAGACCTATGTAGTGGGAAAGAAGCTCCTTTCTGCCCCGGTCCGCAAAGGGGACATGCTCAATGTTCGGATAGAATCTGTGGGCAAATCTGGAGACGGCGTGGCCATGGTGGAGGGCTTCGCGATTATTGTCCGAGGATCGAAGCTGAAAGAAGAGCTTCTAGTTAAGGTGGATGCCGTTTTGACCAACTTCGCCTTTGCCGAAATCGTAGAGAGAAAGAGTTAATAACCTGCCCAAGAAAAGTGAACGGAGGGGCTAAACCATGGAAGACGATGCAGTGATTTTCATTGGAGACAAACCAGTCATGAACTACGTCCTGGCAGTTATGACCCAGTTTAACAAGCCTATTGCCAGTGTGATATTGAAAGCAAGAGGGCGTGCCATCTCCCGCGCTGTGGATACGGCAGAGATAACAAGAAACAGGTTCATGCCCAATCTCACAGTCAAGAACATAATCATCGGCACGGAATCCATTCCCAATGAGGAAGGAAAGATGGTGAATGTCTCTTCGATGGAGATAATCCTCACAAAACAGGAATCATAGATGGGCTACATGAGAAGAAGCGGTAGCAAGATCGAGGAAAGGAAAATATTATAACGATTGGCGCTACTTTTTGTGGCAAAATCGGCCGCAAACCATCGATCCATGAGATCGTATCGATTTTTTATCCGATGATCCTCTCCTATCTTTTCTCCAACTTCTTTTTTCCTGGCAGAAAATAATTTAAATGCCCGAGACACAACGTATGCATGTGACAGTATTCAGAGCTTATGATGTCAGAGGTGTCTACGGCACCGATCTCACAGAGCAGTTGGTGAAGAGAGTTGGTGAATCCTTTGGATCTTATGCTGAAGGTGGTTCAGTCTCCCTGGGAAGAGATACCCGGATCAGTGGCCCAAGCCTCCAGAAGGCGTTCCTGGATGGAGTACTGAGCACAGGCTGCCAGGTTAACAGCTTTGGCATCATCCCCATTGCCATAATCAGCTTTATCACCTGGAAAGAGGAGCTCAAGGCCGCAGCCTACATATCCGCCTCTCATAATCCGCCGGAGTACAACGGCGTGCGATTCAGAACCTGTGACGGTTATGGCCTGCTCTATCAGGAGTCCTCCATAATGAAGTACTATCGGGAGGGGGGCTTTCTCGCTGGCCAGGGGATCAAGACCGATCGCGATCCAGGGGAGGCGATCGAGAGATACAGGGAGTATGTGCAAGGGAAGCTGAACCTCAAGCGTCCCCTCAAGCTGGTTTTAGACATGGGAAATGGTGCAGCCTGCACAATGGCCTCCTTCTACCAGCAGCTGGGTTTTAATCCTTTGATTTTAAACGGAACCACGGACGGCCTGTTTCCCGGCCGAGGTCCCGCTCCCAATGAGGAATCTTTGCGCCCTGCCTGCCAGATGCTAAAGAAAAAAGAGGCAGATTTCGGCGTGGGATTTGATCCGGATGCTGACAGGGGAATCGTCATCGATGATAAAGGAGCTGTCCTGCCCCCGGAGAAGGTGGCGATCATCATCACCCGGGCAAGGTACAAGCCCGGTGACCTGGTCATATCCGGCTTCGACTGTTCAATGATCCTGGAGCGAGAGCTGGAAAAGGATGGCATAAAGGTTCTGCGAGAGAGGGTGGGCGATGTCTTCGTGGCAAACCGGGTGAAAAACTCAAAAGCGGTTCTGGGCGTAGAACGAAGCGGCCACTTCTTCCTGCCCGAGTTCCAGTACTCTGATGATCCCTTCGCCATGAGCCTCGCCCTGGCTGAGATCGTGTCCAGTGGAGAGAAGCTCTCAGATCTGGCGGGCATGATCCCTGATTATCCCTATAAACAGATGAGCGTCCACCTCAATGAAGACCCGGCAGCGGTTATGCTCCGCCTGGCCGATTCACTGGCTTTCTTTGAGCCGGACACAACAGATGGCTTGAAGATCACCACCGAAAGCTACAGCGTTCTCATCCGGCCGAGCAACACCGAGCCCATCATCCGGCTGTATATCGAGACCACCAGAGGGGATATGAAAGAGCTGGAGGAGCAATACAAAAAGATCATCCACCAGGCGATGAAAGCCTGAAAATTTCGCCAGAGCTGATTTAAGCGTGAGCCATAAAGACATCTGCATTCTCATACCGACCCTCAACGAAGAGAAATCCATCCAGCCCGTCATCCGCGAATTCCAGGAGCTGGGCTATGATAACATCCTGGTCGTGGACGGCCATAGCACCGACAAGACCGTGGAGAAAGCCAGAGCTTCCGGCGCAAAAGTTTTCATTCAGTCGGGATCGGGCAAAGGCCAGGCTCTAAAGGAGGTCTTCGGCCATATAAAGGAGAGGTACATCCTCTTAATCGACGGGGACGGCACCTACCTCCCCCACGATGCTGCCCGGATCCTGGAGCCCATCTTAGAGGGACAGGCAGATCACGTGGTGGGAAACAGGCTGGAGAACATTCAGGGAGGAGCCATCAAAAGGCTGAATATGTTCGGCAATAAGATGATCAACCGCTTCTTTGCGGCAATCTACCGAGTCCAGCTGCACGATATCCTGTCCGGCTACAGAGCCTTCACCACGGAAGGAATAAGGATGCTCGATCTATCCATGCCTGGCTTTGAGATCGAGTCGGAGATGACCATTGAGAGCGTAAAGAAAGGCCTGAGGATAATCGAGGTTCCCATCACCTACCAGCCCCGGTCCGCCGGAACCAAGACAAAGCTGCATCCGTTCCGGGACGGTCTGAAGATCATTCTCACCATCTTCCGCATGGCCAAGACGGAGAACCCCATGTTCTACTTTGGCCTGATGGGCTCATTCGTGGGATTGCTCGGCTTTCTGGTAGGGGTCTATGTGGCCAGAGACTGGTTATTGTGGAGAATAGAGCATGTTCCCTTAACTATATTGACGGCGATTCTGATCATAGTCGGCATCCAATTGTTCATGATCGGCATGCAGGGAGATATGATGGCCTCCATGCACCGGGAGATGATGAGAGAGCTGTACCGGAAAAAAAGATAAGGCGTTCCGCTAAAAGCTCTTATTAGCGGAACTCGAGCTTGGCCTCCCTCTTCGCCTCGAAGAGATATGCCCTTCCCGGCTCCAGAGTCTCATTCTCTCCTAGATTGGTCCAGTCCCCGCCCTCATGCTTCCAGACGAATGCTGAGACCAGGCCCTTTTCTACTGCCTCCGGGTACCTGTACCTCTTATGCTCGGCATTGATGGTGATGTTAGCCAGATCAACGGTCTGATTCACCGGCAGTCCGATCATATTCCAGCCCACATGCAGATCCAGTCGGTAGGGGAGGTCGACGGGCTTTCCCGGTATCTCCATTGTGAAGTTCCCGGTGCTGTCTATGAGATATCCCTCACCCGCTTTGAATTGAGTCACATTGAGCTTGCCTGCCTCTTTCATGCCGAAATTCCATCCATCTTCTGCAATGGTGAATATGCTCCTGTAGGGTTTGTTCTTCAGGTATCTCTCCACAGATGCATCCCGCGGGTTCAGATAGATGGACACAGCATTCCAGCCGGCAGTGACATTGATCCTTTGAACCTGACCGGGTATCAGCTCGTACTCGACAATAAAGCTCCTCTTCTCCCCAAGCTTCGGCCTGATGATGGGCCACATCACCCTCTTCTCCAAGCCCCGGGAATATTCATCATGCCAGAGGGATAACCCCTCCTCCTTTACCACGATCTTCTCTGCGTCCTTGGGCAAGAGCACCTCACCTATGATGGCGGGAGTGGCATCGAGGTTTAGAAGTCCGCTGGAGCTCTTCGACTCAATCCAGTATACCCAATCGGTAGCGCTCTCGTTAAGCGGAATTACTGCCACATTTAAAATCGTCTGATTCAGATCGGTTTCGTTCTCCGCCGAGAGAACGGTGGCATAAGGAAGAGAAGGAGATTTTGGCAAAGCGGGCTTGAAGCTCGGATCGCCCAGGATTACGTTCATGTAAGAGGTCTGGTTGAGCATCTCATGAACGGAGATATCCCAGGCAGGCAGGACCTCATCGTAATCTGAGTTCGGCTTTAGGCTTTCAGTGCCTCTGGACTTCAGCCGAAAGAGGTTGTCCGCATCCAGCTGGGCCTGACCCACTGTGGAATTCCTGAAGATCAGGGACTGATAGAAGCTCTTGTAGTAGTCGTCTGAGAGGAAGATATAGGATAAGGCTGAGCCTCCAATGTAGTTTACCGCTCCCGCCCTTATGAATGCCAGAGCGATGGAATCCTCCAGGTTTCCGGGGACATACATCCTCGTGCCGGTCACATTCAGATAGTATCCCTTCAGGTTGGTGGTAACACAGGCAGAAGCAGTGGTTGTCTGAGGAGGCAAACTCAGCTCTTTTACCTGCGACCCGGTAAGAGCTGAATCCGTCATTGACCAGGCAGACAGCCCCCATGAATCCTCGCTTCCGTGATGATCGAAATGAGCGATATTCTGGCCGTTGTTCAATTGCGATATCGTCTGCTGATAAGTAGCCTCTTCATGACGCAGATCCTTGACCATGAGACCTGCCTCCTCCAGATACTCCTTTATGCGTATTCCCACAGGAGCCTGAGGAAATGAGAGAGCAGGAGAGGATACAACCAGCCCATTATTCTTCCAGCTTCCATTTAGCCGATCATAAGCCATTGTGCGGGCCATGAGCTGGGAGGCATCGTAAACCGATAGCCCCATGATCCTTCCCACAGCCACCGTGCTGTAGTTGTTCAAATCCGGCTTGATCTGATAGTCTCTGTAGACCTCATATTCCATAACCTCCGAAAGCTTCTGGATGAGCCCGGTGGATATGAAAGGAATAGAGCCGGGATCGCCCACCACCATGAGATACTCCGGATCCAGGTTAAGCTCCGCTACCTTTTGATTTAGCGTCTCCTCCACCACCAGGGGATCGATCTTTTGGGGATCACAGGCCACGTCAATCAGGATGGCTTTATGAGATGATGCCGCCCCCGCTGCCACCATAGAGAGCCTGGGGACCTTGGTATGGCTGAATGCTGTGATATTCAAGACCTTGACATTGGAGCGAACCTCTATGGTGTAGTTTTCAGTCCGGGCCTCATCCGTCTCGATATTGAAGAGCCAGTTGCCTGGAGTTTGAAGGGAGACTCTCACATCATAGAGCCCATCCCTGGTTATGTTTGTCAGCTTCAGGCGGCCAGATCTCTCGTCCGGGCTGTAAAGGTTTAAAGCGAGATAACTGCTGTTCCGCTCAATGTTCCAGGAGATATTGGTGCTGCCTGAGTAGATCCATTTGGGATAGGTTAGATTGATTATAGGCGGATCGTCCACATTTCTGAGAGTATGGTTGTAAGAGAAGCCTTCATAGGCGGCAGTAGCTCCAGTGTCCAGGCGCTGCGACCAGCCGGCATCCATGGGATATAGCAGCTCTACCTCAACATTCAGGCTGGCGGACTCTCCAGGCTCGAGCCGGCCGAAATCCCAGCGGATCAGAGATCCATTAAGAAAAGCGGAGGTCTCTGTAACCGGCTTTCTGCTGTAGGGGTCGGTCACATTGACCTCCCCGTATGCGGTGCCCGCCAGCCTTATGAGCCGCCCCATGGGAAAGATATCTCGTAGCTGCACCCCCCTGAGCACCTCATCTCCACTATTGGTGAGGGTAAAATTGAGCCTGACCACCTCTCCATCTTCCTCTGCAGGAACCTGGTCAGGGGATAGCTCCGTTCTCACCAGCAGATCTCCAACCAACGAACGCTCAACCGCCTTGCTCGACGCCGGCGGCAGGAGGGATAGATCATGGGAGTTGGTCAAGACAACCATTGATGGACTCTCGTTCCTTCTTTCCATCTCCTCGACCAGCAGATCACCGCTGCCCTCGATAAGGGTGATATTCATCTGGCTCAGGTTTTGTCTCACCCTCTCCCCTGTCGGACCTGCCAAGATCACATCCTTTGCCCCCAGCCGGACGAGAGCCGATCGGGTCTCCTCCGGCAGCGCCTCATTCACAAACAACAGCGGCCAGTTCAGATAGGATGCAATAGTGGCCGCCTGGAGAGCAGCAGTATAATTCTCACCCACAATTACTGCTCCTGGAGAGCTCGCCCAGCGGCGACTTATCTGCTCACTCAGATCAAAGCTGTTGTTGACCCTTATGTTCGAGTCGCTCCTCCAGGAGATATTTCCCACCGCAAGAACCTCTCCATTAAGCTGCCGCAGCAGCCAACTGGCCGCCGAGGAGGGAGGCTCAAGCTCAGACCAGAGGGGTGTATGGACCACATCGTACTCGAAGACGACTCCCGAGGCACCAGATCCCACCAGATCCTCGATATAGCTTACAGCTCCCTTCACATTCTGGGTGGAGAGGACATAGCCCACATAATCATCGTTAAGGCGAACATAAACGGGATTCGTGCTCTCTCTGCTGGCCAGCTTGACATCCTGGGGAGAAACAGGAGATATAAAGGCAAAGTCTGCCACCCCAGTCATCCGGGCAAAGTTGTATCCCTTGCTTCGGTCAAATGGGCTGTCCAGTGCCACTCCGAGCAGCACAGGGCCTAGGTCAGATGTGATGTTCCGGGCATCCATAACGATATCCATGAGCTGGTCCTGCTTCCATTCAGCCCACTTCTCCCGGTTGTAGCTATTGGCATTGACCTTGCTGATATCTATTCCCGTGTCCTGATAGAACTTCTCTTTGCATACATCGCAGTAGCAGTGATTCTCATCCTGGAATCCGAACCGATATAGGACGACTCCATCGACATGATAGTCATCGATCAGCATCTCAATTTGGTTATAAAGACGGTCTTTTACCTCTGGGTTCACCGGGCAGTAATAGCTGCTGTTTCCCCCGATCTCTGGATTTGGCTCCTGCAGCATAGAGCGATCGATGGTGGACCGATCCGGCTCTGTTGTGGCGAGGCCAACCTCAGCCATCATTGCCATCTCTTTGCTGTCCAGACCTTCCAGCGCCTCCGATGAAGCCTGGGATTCAGGAATCTCTAAAGTGACGGCAACATAAGCTTCGATTCCGTCCTTTTGAGCCGCCTTCACCAGCGCACCGACCTTCTCGCCGGAACCATGTATGGTTATAGCGCTGACGTTTGCTCCTTTGAGGGTATCCAGGATTGCCGAAGCACCGTATCGCTCCAGATCGCTCTCCTCAATCCAGCCATTTCTCTCTCCAGCATGCACCTCTTTGGGGAGGATTAGCATAGGCTTGATGACGGTCTCGTTCTCCTGAGAATAGATGGCGAGGGGAGTAGCAGCAACAGATGCATGCCAGTCGTCTGCTCCCACCAGGATGATATCCTCGACCTCGCCTTTCACTCCTCTCGCCAGTGGTTTATCGTCTGCGGCGGAGAGCAGAGTGGCGGACAGTATTGCCACGAATAATAATAAATAAAGACGTCTCAAGCGCTCACCTCCTCTAATAAGACACCCGCTTCGCTAAGTGCCTCTGTATAATCCTCTCCCACTCTGCCCACGACCATCGCCCGAGAGAGGGTTGTATTGCGTCTGGTCATATCCTCAATAGCTTCTATGGAGGCACCAGTGACGTTGCCTCTGCACACCACCATCGGTAATCCCTCGTTCATCGCTATCTTATAGGCTCTGAATATGTCTGCCTCCCTGGGGATGGTCAAGACAACCTCGGATGTGCCATTATCCCACATCAGTTTCGTGAACAGCCAGCACTCTTCAAAGAGGCTATCGCTTTGAATGCGCTTGAGTTCAATATCTTTCAGTTTCTCCTCAACACCAGAGGGGATCACAGAATCATTGCCCAGGATCACGATTTCCAGATAGCTCTGCAGCTTCTGCAGGTAATCATCGGAGATCTCATCCGCAGGAACCATAAATATGGATGGGCTCCTATTGCCAAATAAGGCCAGGGTACCAATAGTGCCATAGATGATGTCATCTCCGGTGAGCACCGCCAATCCCTCTGGAGGCGCAGCCACAATAGTGACGGTCTCCTCAGGCATGGGAATGCCGTGGGAATCCAATAGCTGGAAGGTAAGCGGATACTCGCCCCCTTTTGATGCCAGGAAGGTGAAGTTGGCCAACCCAGGCACCTCTGGTGTGACCGTTACCATTTGTGACTGGGGGATGACTATAAGCTCATCCGGAGATTGCATCGAGACCCATATGTCCTCTTTGACGTCCAGAATTACCTTGAATTTGCCCTCATAGCTCTTATTGGTGGCGATCTTCTCCGGGACCAGGATATCGGTATCGTAGCCTCTGACCACCATTCCGAACTCGACCTCTGCCTGGATTGAGGAGTTCATGGACCGGTTGCCCAGGGATGTGGCAGTGATGGTGACATTCTCCCGAGATCCGGGCTTGTCTGTCTGTATCTGCAGTTTGATCTCATGAGTTGCCCCGGGATTCAGGGGCAGGTCATAGGGCATGCTCATGGGCTCGTCATCGTCCATCAGCACGACGCTCCAGCCCTCGGGCACAGCTCCCGCGTCAATCGAGGCGATATCTCTGAATGAGCCCAGATTCTTGACTGCCAGATTGAACTGGGCAATATCTTTAGCGCTTGCCCGGAGATAGGCTGATTTGGCATCATCCACGGTCATAGCAATGCCGTAGCTCTCCTGCACAACGACATTAATATGAAAGTCTATTCGCACCGGAATGGAGGGAGGAGCGCTCTCCATCAAGTATACGAATCCGGTGTAGACTCCAGGCTTGGTCTCCGGGGGTATACCGATATAGATCTTGATCTCCGCCTCCTCTCCAGGAGAAAGAGGCTTATCCTCTGGAACGTCGATGAAGATAAAATCCCTGGCATTTCCGATCATTTCGGTTTTAGCGATATTGAAGATGGTTGAGTCCCCATTATTCATCACCTTAAGAATCCTCTCATCTCCATCCCCTGGATGAAGAACGATGTCAAATCTTTCCTTGTCTGGTGCCAGCTGGGCGGCGCCGGCGCCGATCAGCAGGAACAGTATTATAATCGGGTATATCAGCCTCATCTTGCCCCACTTGTCATATACTGGATCTTTGCACAGTGAAATATCACATCTGCTCGCTTTAAATCCTTTGCCCAGAGGATTGCGGGAATTCATTCACCCTCTAATTTGATTGGTCTTTCTGGACAGACTGGTTTATATCTGTTATGTGCGAGAACAGATCTGGTGTGTTTCTTTGGACCGTGAGAAAGAAATCCTCGTGGCCACGCCCTTTAAGAAGCGGGGCAAGAAAAGCCTGAAGATCAGCGATTTCATATTTGCCCTCTCTTTAGACCTGAAATGGGGATCTCCAGAGAAGGTGCGCGCTCTACTCAGAGAAGCGGAAGCTGAGGGGATGGTGAAGATGGATGGAGAGATAGTGTCAGCGGCGTTTGATATCGATGCGGTGGATGTACCCCTGGGATTTAAACCCTCGACGGAAGAGGCCATACTTGACCAGGGAATTAGGCTGATCACCTCCCAGACGGGCATGAGCAGAAAGGAGGTCATAGCCCTCGCTAATGATAAGCAGGATTCGCTGAAAAAGCTGGTGGAGATGGATGCAGTGGTACTCCTGCTAGCGAGAGAGATGGGGCTAGATGTTCATGATCTGGCAGCAAAGGCCTATGAGAATCTCCTTGCCCGCGCCCGGGAAGTTCAGCCGAGCTGAAGAGAGGCGGAATCGGAAAAAAGGCAGGACGATATGGCGAGAATAGCGCTCTATGAGCTGTTGGGAATTACCAAGGAGCGGGCCGATGAAATCGCCAGGAAGGTGAGAGACTCCTTTGCGCAATCGGATACTCCCGAGGAATGGATTGGAAGGCTGATAGAGGAGTCTGGAGTGGACAGGAGTAATGCGGATATCTTTGCCTGCGGGTGGTTTGCCGGAAAGTACGCCGGAGTTTCAGAGGTCTTCAATGTGGTGCAAAATGAGATGGACAGCATGGAGAAGGATAAAGCAGAAAAGCGAGAACTGGAGAGCCGACATCCTGGACAGAATGGATATGCTTAGGCTGCCAGTATCATTTTATTCTGAGCGGCAAAATTCTGTTGGAATTTATATGGAATTAACAAGTGCAATCAGTAATCGTAACCTTAATCTTCCATGGGAGCGATCTTGGGAGTTATGACTCATCGAGTCCTCTTTACAACCGCTTACCGAAATAGCTCTGAGCCATACGACTACATCGGGGCCAACACCCGGTCATGGTTCAGATTTTACTGGCCGCGCATTCAATCCTTCGGCCTGAGATTCCTGAAGCAGAACATTCCGGAGATTGAGATACTGGAGTTCCCCACCTGGGATGAATATGAAAAGAAGCTCCAAGAGGGCTGGGATGTTGTTGGCCTCTCCTTTTACCTTAGCGAGACCCACGAAGCAGTAGAGATGGCAGAGGCGGCACGCAGTGCGGGCGCAGGAGAGGTCTGGGCAGGAAACTATGGAGCCCTAACCACCGCCGTGCAGGACAGGTTCGACAAGGTCTTTGTGGGATATGCAGAGCATCAACTGGCGCCCTATTTCGGCAGGCAGATAAAGGATGTCATCCATCCGCCGCTTATCGAGTATCTGAATACGCCCTTCAATATCAAGGTGAACATCTATGGGGTCCTTTTCACTACCCGGGGCTGCCCAGTGGGATGCAAGTTCTGCCAGACTCCGGTTTTCTGCAATAAACCCAATATAATCTCCCTGGAGAGCATCGAGAGGGTTCTTGCCTACTACAAAAAAATGGGAATAAATGTGGTGATAATCGAGGATGAGAACTTCGGTTGCAACCGCCGCCATGCGGATGAGGTTGTGAAGCTCCTGGACAAGTATGGGATGGTCTGGGGGTGCATGGCCCGGGCTGATTATCTGAGAAAGAAGATCGATGATTGGGCTGACGCCCGGATGAAGAACGGCAAACAGGTATCCGGCTTTGCCGGGGCGGCCATAGGCATAGAGAACCTGCATCAAGAGCGTCTGGACGAAATCAAGAAGAAGGAAGGCACCGAGGATATTCTGGAGACGCTGAGAATGCTGCAGGCTCGAGGCCTGGGGACGATTGGCTACTATATGATCGGATTTGAGGAGGATACAAAAGAGTCGCTAAAGGTGGACATAAAGAAGCTGGCTGCCCTCAAGCTTGACATAACTCAGATATGCGTCATTACTCCTTTGCCCCAGACCCCATTGTGGAGAGAGATCGAGGAGAAGTATGGCATATTCGACCAGGACTATCATCATTATGATGGAAAGCATCTGGTCTGGAACCACCCCCATATAAAACCGGATGAGATGCAGGAGATATTAGACCGGTCGCTCCGCCAGGTCCATTCCTGGTATGTGCCCCTGCGCATCTCTGGAAGGGTGTGGTACAATGCTTATCGCTATGGAGGATGGGATGGGATAAAAGAGGTTGCCGGTTACATCTCCCGGGCAAACAAGTTCGACTGGAATCAGGGGCCCAGGTTCCTCCCCTTGCCGGGAAATAAAGGATCATCCGCATGAATATGAACGCAAAAACCTGAATAAACGAAGGCTCTGGATGAAGATACTCCTCCTATCCTCCCCTGTGGTTCAGCTGGACTTCGACCGCATAGCCCGCCTGCCCAATCTGGGGCTGGCCAGCCTGGCGGCGCATGTGGATGACCTGTGCACAGTTCATGTGGCAGACATTCACGGACTGAAAGACCATCGAGAATATGTGAAAAAACAGGTTCAAGATTACGATCTCGTCGGCCTGACCGCTATGAGCTTCCAGTATCAAGAGGCACTAGCTCTGGCCAGGATTGCCAAAGAGGCAGGGGCTCAGACGGTCTTTGGCGGCTATCATCCCACTCTCGCGGCAGAGGAGATCGGCCAGAGCGATGACAGCCAGCTCATCGACTATATCGTGCGGGGTGAAGGCGAGGCCACCTTCCGGGAGCTCACTGAGTCCCTGCTGGCAGGAAAAGAGCTGAAGGAGGTCCTGGGCCTGTCCTACCATGATCCGGGCAGCAATAGAATGGTTCACAATCCGGCCAGGCCTCTCTTGGATGTATCGGATATCAGGATGCCCAACAGAGACGCCCGGCTCATCACCCGCGGCTTTCTGACCTTTGATGTGCCCATCGATTCAGTGGAGACCAGCCGGGGATGCACTCAGGGCTGCAAGTTCTGTTCCATCAATCTCATGTACGGCCGCCACTTCCGTACCTTCCCCATCGAGAGAGTAGTCGAGGATATCCGGGATGCGGAGGAGCATGGTGCCGGCTCGATTTTTTTCCCAGATGACAACATCACATTGAACCCCAAGAGGCTGGAGAGGCTCTGCCAGGCGATAATCGATGCCGGGCTCACTCACCTCCGTTACAAGACCCAGGCCTCCGCTTCCGGCATTGCCTCGAGCAAGAGGCTTGTCGACAAGATGGGCGAGGCGGGTTTTGACGGCGTCTTTTTGGGGGTGGAGAGCATCAATAAGAGGAACCTGGAGTTCTTGGGCAAGGGCAAGATGTCAAATGATGCCGAGATCGCGGTGCAGTACCTGCATGACAACAACATCATCGTCTCCACTGGCCTCATCGGCGGGAACCCGGATGACGATGAGGAGGACCTGTGGGAGAACTTCCATCTGGCCCGCAGGCTGAAGGTGGACTTTCCCATCTTCTATATCTCCACTCCCTATCCGAAGACCCAGATGAGAGCGGAGCTGGAGGAGATGGGCCTTGTGACCAGGAACGACTTCAACAAGTACGATGGCATGCATGCCAACCTTCGGACAAGGCATCTCTCAGACGAAGAGGTGCAGTACATCACCTGGGAGATGAATGCCCGCTACTACGACCTGGACTGGATCAGGTATAATAAAGTCAAGAAGATCTACCCCAAGTGGTTTGCGGGAGAGATCAAGAGGCTGGTTCCCTTTTATGCTAAAAGAAAGCTGGACCTGGCCACTGGGAGGAAGACGCCCCGTGATTTCTTCCAGGAGGATTTAGAGAGCGGGGAGCTGTGCAAAGGAGTGGTCTAGGATATCGGCATCTGGCTATTTCGAGCCGGATTTCCCACCGCTACGATCCTCTTTCAGCTTGTTTTCAATTTTGATCGAATGCCACCAAATAATTAAAGACCTATCCGCATAAGTCTCTCTTGGATTTGAGGGGATGGCAGGAAAGTGGCGAGGAGAAAAAGGAACAACAATACCATTGGACTGAATTCAACAGGGCAGGTGGCCCCCGCCCTGGCGGAGGACGCCCATCTGGATATTTCAATGCTCGAGACCTGGCTGTGGGATGCGGCCTGCGCTATCCGCGGGGCAACGGACGCGCCCAAGTTCAAGGACTTCATCCTGCCTTTGGTCTTCTTCAAGCGCCTCTCCGACGTCTTCGAGGATGAGTTTGCCGCTCACGTCCGGGAATACGGGGACGAAGAGCTAGCCAGGACTATTGTTGAAGAGGACCTGGCCCACTCTCTGAAGACGGGGAGCACTCCCATAATCAGATTCTACGTTCCCGGGGACTATAACTGGAGGGCCATTCGCAATCACGGTGCAGATGGCCGGCTGGGGGAGTTCGTGACGGAATCCCTGCGGGAGGTTGCCAGGCTTAATCCCGACCTGCAGGGCGTCCTGGATATCAAGGACTACAATGAGCGCCAGTCAGGGCAGCGCACTTTAGACGACGACCGGCTGGGGGCACTAATCGAGGTCTTGAGCCGGCATAGGCTTGGGCTGGAGAATGCAGAGCCCGATATCTTAGGAAGGGCATATGAGTATCTGCTGCGCAAGTTCGCCGAGGGGCAGGGGCAGTCTGCGGGGGAGTTTTACACCCCGAAAGAGGTAGGGGACCTCATTGCCGAGCTGATTGACCCTGTGCCCTACAGCACCATTTACGATCCGGCCTGCGGCTCGGGTGGCCTCTTGATCAAGGCCCGGCTGCTGTATGAGCGTCGTCATCCGGATGAGCGGTCGCGGGCGCCAAGGCTGTGGGGCCAGGAGCTGAATCCGGTCACCTTCGCCATGGCCAAGATGAACATGTTCCTGCATGACTACACCGATTCGAGCTTTGCCATTGGCGACACCTTCAGAAAGCCGGGATTCGGCCCGGAGGGCTCGCTCATGCAGTTCGATTACGTGGTCGCCAATCCGATGTGGAACCAGGACAACTATGATGATGCATTTTACGAGAACGACTCCTTCAACCGCTTCTGCTCAGGCACGCCGCCCCGCTCCTCGGCGGACTGGGGATGGGTGCAGCACATGTTCGCCTCCCTGAAAGAGGGCGGGAGGACGGCTGTAGTCCTGGACACGGGTGCCGTCTCCCGTGGTTCGGGGTCTAGGTCCTCGAACCGGGAGAAGGCCATCCGGCAGGCTTTTGTCGAAGCGGACGCCATCGAGGGGGTGGTGCTCCTGCCTGAGAACCTGTTCTACAACACCACCGCACCCGGAATCATATTGCTTTTGAGAAAGGGCAAGCCAGAGGAGCGAGCCGGGCAGATTTTGCTGGTCAATGCCTCCAACTACTTTGTGAAGGAGAAGCCCAAGAACGCTCTCACCCCGGAGGGAATTGCAGCGGTGGCGGAGGTCTACCAGAAATGGGAGACGCGAGAGAAGCTCAGCCGGGTGATCACCCTGGACGAGGTGAGGGAGGCGGACTACAACCTCAGCCCGTCGCAGTTTGTGGAGATAAACGAGCGGGAGAAGCATCGGCCCATTGGGGAGATACTGAGGGACCTGGAGGCGGCGAGGGCGGAGAGGGAGAGAGCGGATGAGGAGCTGGCTGAAGTGTTGTCTAAGCTGGGGCTCAGGGCATGAAAAAAGAATTGCCTTCAGACTGGAAGAGAGAGCGATTGGAGAAATTATGCCTAAAGACTAGCCAGAAAGATCCGAGAAAAGATCCAGAGACTCCATTTATTTACGTTGATGTCTCTAGTATATCTACTCAGTCGTTTAGTATTGTCGAAGCCAAGAGTCTAATTGGAAAAAATGCACCAAGTAGAGCAAGGAAACTCATTCGGAAAGATGACATAATATTTGCGACAGTTCGGCCCACATTAAAACGAGTGGCAATTATATCTGATGAATTTGACAACCAGATTTGTTCTACAGGATATTGTGTCTTGCGGCCTAATAAGATGCACCTATTTCCTCCTTTTCTTTATTTTCAATTACTTACTGAAAATACCACAAATAGAGTCGCAGCGCTTCAAAAAGGGGCGACTTATCCCGCGATTTCTGATTCAGATTTGTTTAGCCAACTAATCTTATTACCTCCTCTCCCCGAGCAGCGCGCCATCGCCCGTGCCCTGCGCGCAGTGCAGGCGGCGCGGGAGACCCGGTTGCGGGAGATTGCGCTGGAGCGGGAGCGCAAGGCGGCATTGATGGAGCACCTCTTCACGCATGGCACCAGGGGCGAGCCGACCAAGATGACGGAGATCGGGGAGATGCCGGAAGGGTGGAAAACGCCGAAATTAGCAGATTTAGCAGAGATTCAGAGCGGTGGTACGCCATTACGCAATCACCATGAATATTATAATGGTTCAATCAATTGGGCTAAGACACTTGACCTTAACGATGGAATTGTTCGCAGTACTGAAGAAAAGATAACTGATCTAGGTTTTCATTCTATTAGGGGCAAAATTAGGCCCATCGATACCGTCATGGTGGCCATGTATGGTGGATCTGGGACTGTTGGAAAATCCGGGATTTTGGGTATTCCTGCAGCAACAAACCAGGCTGTATGTTGTATAGAGCCGAATTTCGAGAGATTTGATTCACTCTACCTTTTATACTATCTCATCCATTTCAGGCCCAATTGGATGCGTTATGCGATAGGCACAAGGAAAGATCCCAATATAAGCAAGGGAATAATTGAATCTTTGAAAATTCCACTGCCTCCATTGGGCCAACAGAAGGAAATATCAAGAACAATCAAAGCCTGTGACACTAAAATCACCGCCCTCGGTCAAGAGGCCTGTCTGCTCGATGAGCTTTTTCGGGCAATGCTGGAGGAGCTGATGACCGGCAGGCAGCGGGCGGGGGCGCTTGTGTCTGATAAGTCATAGGTCAATCTATTTATTACGGATTTTATCTTTTTATTATCTTAATCCCTTCCACAAACCTCTCTTTCCTCTTGTTGAGGTATTCTTCAATCGTGAGAGGGCACTTCACTAAATCCACAAAGTCTTTTATGTTTATTCCCAGCTCTTTTGCCATTGGACCTAACAATCTGGGACCGATCTCTTGATTCTTCCCATGACTTACATGAGTCCCAGCTTCCTTTTTCCCATTGATATATAAATGATAGTATTTATGTTTATTATTACTTTGCTGAAAGCCCTTTCGTTTTAGTCCTGCTTCGACCTCATCCTGGTTGAGCGAGGTCATTAATTCACCTCAAAGAGTCCTAACAGGACTTCTCGCAACAGCTTTCCGGTCTCACCTAGATCATCCTCGGGACAGAGTGCATATTCCGTCCATAGTTCATCTATGAAGTCGTGGAGTTGATTTTCTGCCTCGTAATAATCTGTGGAATACCCAACGGCGTCGACGTAGGGTATGCTCAGAACCCAGAGACCTTCATCGTATTCAACGCTCACTTCAATGGGAATTCGGGGGACAAAGATACGATCTCCTGCCTCAAATTCTTCCAGCTGATAGCTCTCATAAGGCTCAATTTTATCCACATAAAAATTCTTGATCTTTGGACTGCCGCTAATGCGCTCGGCACGTCCGGTTAATTTAACCGGATGTCCCAGTAGATCCCTGGCCCTGGCCTCCAAATCGCCGGGGTATACCGCCTGGAATTTCTCGCCTATTCTTTCGATCTTCATTACCTTCTCAGGGTCAACTCGCAAGTCTGCTAAGAGCCCTATTCGGACTTCCTGGCCCAAATGTCGCTGACGTTGAGAAATCAATCCTTCAATGCGGCCCCGATTAGCGGCTTTCATTTCAAAGCTTCTGCCGCCCTGGCCCTCAAAGTGCAATGCATAATTGGGCTTCTTCGGGTATAGATTAAGTAGATCCAGGAGCAAACGCGATCTGTAAGCATGATCGGGGACAACATCGTCCACTTCTCGACCCTCTTCGCCCTCAACTGAAGCAATAAAATCTGTGATTTTAGTGATCACTCTCGGCCCGGGCGGTTGATACTTTTGAAAATTATCGATCTCGGGCTGTCCATATTTAACTGCCGACTCAACTTCAACTACGACGCTGCCTGAACTGATTGATTTAATTAGAAGACAATAGTCATCCAAAATCTGCTTTTTAAGTCGGCCGCCCTCACTGAATGGTTGGCCTTCCAGAAAACTGCCCATGTGCCAGGCAATCTCTTGCAGGGATATCAACAATTTTCCAGCATCCTCCAATCCGACTTTTTCCCCCTCAGAGGTGCATAATCTTAATATCAAAGTCGATTGCCCTGAATCCATTATGATCAATTTTCTTTCCCATTCTATTTCAATTTAACTGGATTTGGACACTAACATCAAATATTATCTTTGGAGCCTTGACTTCGATTTTCTCAGATAAACAAGAGATGAGCTTTCCCGTCGCTTCGATCACTGGCCCGCCTTCACGACGAGCTTTTCCAGGCTATGACAGAGGAGCTGATGACTGGCAGGCTGCGGGCGGGAGGCACTGGTGGAGGCATAGAGATCCGCTTGGAGACGGTGGTTGGAGGCAGGCGGTCAGCTGGCCAGACGTAGATATATTTGTATAATTATAATATTCGGGGCTTCGCTCAATTCCCATTTCCAAAAAAATCGATATCGCAGGTGCTGCACCATCCAGCAACCTTTGCCGCCACTGTATCCAAGCCTCCCCGGCGCTGAGGGGGGGCAGGGCACTTCCGCGCGTTTAACCGCGCGCGTCGCCCACTAAAAAAACAGATTTGAAGGATTAATATTAACCTCAATATATCAAGAACAATCGACAGCCCACATGTATTTCCTGGCTCTGATAGTCGCCGGCCTCTATCACGCGCAACAACCGCGCGCTGCGCCCCACTGAAAAGAGGCATAAGAAGCCACAACGCAATCATAATGAAATCATCATTATAATTCCAGGATGTCTCTGAGCTAACTCATGATAACAGTTAAATCCCATACTGGAATAGAATCCATTATGTTCTCAGAGTACATCAGAGCAGCTTTGAGTCGGGCCAAATACGAATCCCTGAAGGATGGCTCTTACATGGCTACGGTAGCCGGCCTTCCGGGAGTGATCGCTACCGGAGAGACGATCGAAACTTGTCGGGACGATCTCATAGAAGTAATTGAAGAGTGGGTTGCCATACGCCTGCAAAGAGGCTTTGCTATACCGGCCATCGATGGTCATACGATAGACGTCTCTGGGGAGCCGATGGCTATTGTGTAAATTGACTCCGGTCCCTTACCGCGTCCTCATAAAAAAGCTCAAAAATCTGGGCCTGGAGGGACCACACTCTGGCAACAAGCACCCTTACATGATCATTGGAGAGACGGTTATCATATTGCCAAATCCTCATCAGGGCAGGGATGTGGATGTTCGCCTGATCAAGACCATTCTGAAAGATGTCGGTATATCTCGAGAAGAATGGCTTTCAGCTTAGTGAAAATTGCAGGTCACAATCGACTGATCCAACCTGCAAGGTGAGTTCTCCCGAGTCATGCGAGAGGGGCTGATGGCCGGCAGGCTGCGGGTGGGGGCGCTGGTGGAGGCATAGGAGGCTAGCGGTCATCTGGCCCGCGCAGTGTATATTTTGCTAATTATAAATGCGCGCGCTCTTTTTGGGCGGCGGGTTCCGGGTGCAACCAGCTGATAAAAACGTCAAATGAATGGAAAACATCTATATCGCTTTTTCATCACCACCACTCATCATCACCAATAGCCCCACTGCTGCTAAAGCCGCAGCTGCAGCACCATATAGAAACGAAGCCTCTGCCCCCCACAGAGACCATATGGCTCCAGCAACTAGGCTGGAGATGATGGAGGCCACTCCCACTGCCCCGTAGTATATGCCCAGAGAGCTGCCCCGAAGTCCGGCCGGACAGAGGTCGGAGACATAAGCCCTCTCCGAGCCGTCCACCAGGGCATAGACCAGGCCGTACATAGCAAAAAGGGCAATCAAGCCCCAGAGGCTGGAGACGGCGGCAAATCCAACTGCCGTCAGGGCAAAAAGAGAATATCCCAGGAAGAGAACCCTCTTTCTTCCCACCCGGTCAGACCAAATGCCCACCGGCATGGCCAGGAGGGCATAGACCAGATTGAAGAGCAGATAGAGAAGAAGGGGCGCTGCCACTGCCATCGATCCGGAGAAATGGTCCTGGGCGCGGAGGATGAAGAACATATAGCTGAAGTTGCCCAGGGCGAAGAGGCAAGCGATGAATAGAAAGCGCTTCAGCTCCGGCGATAGAGAGGAGAGATTCAATCTGATGCTGCTAGTGCAGCAATCTGGAGCGCGAGAGCTCTCTTTTACCCAGTAGAAGGGAAGCAACGCCGCCACTGAGAGGATCCCCGCCAGCATCAGAATGGAAGGGTAGCCAAAGCCGCCCTGCCAGAGGAGATAGGCCAGCATCGAGCCGACGACCGCACCCGCTGAGTCCATGGCCCGGTGCAGGCCAAACCCCCGTCCTCTGTGGCCCTGATCAGTGGACTCGGATATCATGGCGTCTCTGGGAGCGGACCTCACTCCTTTGCCGCTTCTCTCCAGGGTCTTGAGGAGGAAGACATGCTGCCAGGCAGAGGCAAAAGGCAGGAAGAGCTTGCCCATTGCCGATATGGCATATCCGGCCACCACCAGCGGCTTTCTCCTGCCCAGGCGATCAGACCAGCATCCCGAGAGGACCTTGAGGATGCTGGGCAGGCCGTCGCTCACCCCGCCGATGAGGCCCACCGCCATGCTGCCTCCACCAAGTTGAGCGATGAAAAGAGGGAGGATGGGCTGGATGATCTCGCTGCTGATGTCGTTGAGAAAGCTGACAACGCCCAGCAAGAGGACGTTCATCCTCGTCTTTGCATCCGTCCGCTGATCGGGCTTTGGGCCTGTGGCAGGAGTCGCCATTTAGTTCTTCTTTGGGCTTGGCTTTTTTGCTTTTTTAGTGAAAAAAATGGGTCTCGATATCATTCCACCTGAATTCTCTGGGAGTCTACTACCATTAGCTTGGGAAGATGAACCTCCAGGATGCCATTATTGAAGCTGGCTTTAACCTGCTCCGGCTTGACCTCAAGAGGCAGCTTGATCTCACGTTCTACATTTCGGTTCTCTATCTCCTGATGCAGGTATTTTCCCTCACGGGCCGCTGCTTTGGCGCTTATGGTGAGGGTGTCCTCCGTCACTCGGAGATCGATCATATCCTTGCTCCTTCCCGGCAGGGATACGAGAGCGACCAGCTCGTCCTTTCCGTCCATGAGATCTATAGCAGGCTGATCCTGGCTCTTCTCCATAGAGATATCGCTTGGCAGGTCACCCAGTATCTTCTTCGCCGCCTGAATTGATATGCGAGCAACTTCAACCGCTGCATTGCCTATCATCTGCTCCAGATCGCTGCTTCCAGATGGATATGATTTCATATACAAAAATAGGTCGTTGTATCATAAAATCCTTTGCTTCCTTGCCGCGGGGAGAGCAAATTACTTAAACGCCTCTTTCGAGTGGAATGCTGTGAAGGACGGGGAAGCACTGAAACTGAAAAAGCCAGTAATAGAGGCGTGCATCAAATCAGCTCGGAAATATGGAAAGAGCGATGCAATAGGACTTCTGCGAGGCACCCTCTTCCTAGAGAGTGAACCCATGTCCCTGGATATGCTAGCAGAGAGGACCGGCTACAGCAAAACCACCGTCCGTTCCAGCATGAACCTGCTGGAGAGCCTGGGGATAGCTCGCCGAGTGGTCGACCCCCAGGATGTGCATCATAACATCAAGCAGCATCGCTACGCCCTGGTGAACGATGCCGAGGCAAAAAGGCAGGTCATTCTCTCAGCAGCCAAAGAGGAGGTTGATCTGATTCTGCAAGCCCTTCTTCAGGTGAGAGATAACCTGGAAAGAGAAGAGGATGAAGGTTGTAATAGAGCAAGGGATAAAGGGTACAAGCCAGAGAAGGATGAAGGGTACAGGAGAGACGATAAGCTAAAAGCCCTTTTAGCGGAATCCTTGCAGTTTTATGAGGAGATGAAAAGGACGCTGGATCTGATAAGCCGGTTCACCTCAAAGGAGCTGATAGAGATTCTGGAAGAACATGATAGATAAAAGAGCAATCTCTCTGTCGCTCTCTAGCCGGCCAGCTATCGTCGATTAAGATCTCATCTCAAAGCCCGACCTTTAGGATTTATGCTCTGGTCGTTCTTCTTGGCCAGGCAAGAATCCAAGCCGCCAGCAGCCACAAGAGAAGGAATGCAATGACGAGCCTTATCATGATCAATCACAATCATTAATAGTTATGTTTTGGTATATCTATGTTTTCCTCAGTCGAAGCTAGATGAGGGATTGGAGAAAATAAGCTGCAAATGGCATAGCCTGATATATGTTGCAGCCCAAATATCTTGAAATGGTGTTTGGATATGAGAGCGATCAATGCTGTTTTGCTCCTGGCTCTGCTGCTGACCTTTTCTGGCTGCGTTGAGCGGCCAGAGGCCCCGGCGGTCTCAGAGCAGCAGGCTACAGAGGAATGGAAGGCCGATGGGATAGTTAGCGAGGGGGAATACACCCGCAGCATGCTCCTTCAGGCCCCGACCAGGCAGGGCTATAGCGGCGGAGACATGCAGATCTCCTGGAGAAATGACGAAGAAGATCTCTATCTAGCCCTGAATGGCAGCACCCTTGGCTGGCTGGCGCTGGGCTTTGAGCCTCTGGAGTGGATGAAGGACTCCGATATAATCCTGGCCTCGGTGGACAAAGGCACTGCTGTGGTATTGGATGAGTACTGCACAGGCAACTACGGCCCGCATATCGAGGATACCATGTTGGGTGGTACAGACGATATCCAGGAGTTTTCTGGAAGCGAATCAGCTGGCAGGACCACAATAGAGCTGAAGAGATCGCTCCAGTCCTCTGACCGGTTTGACAAGTCCTTCACCCCTGGACAGGCGGTCTCCATCATCTGGGCGCTGTCAGACAATCCCGACATCAGCCAGAAGCACGATGTGGCCTATGGCGAGGGCATCCTCTCCTTGACCCGCGCTGGTGGTGTGGCGTCCGCTTCCCTCCCAGGATCGCTGACCCCGATAGAGAAGGATGGTCTCATCTTCATCTGGGAGGAGGAGAAGGCAGCCCGAGACATCTACTCATCGCTATATGAAAAGAACAATCTCACCATCTTCCTGGATCTGACCAGATCAGAGGAGAGCCACATGGACCAGGCAAAGGCAGTGATCGATAAGTACGGCCTTGTCCTTCCGGCGGATGTGCCAGGAGTGTTCGAAAACCAGACACTGCAGGATATCCACGACCGCCTCCTGGCAGAGGGATTGGAGTCCGATGAACAGGCCCTGAAGGTGGCGGCTGAATTCGAGGAGATAAGCATCATGGACCTGGAGGCTGAGCTGGCGGCGGCGGAGAACGAGGATGTCAGGACCATGTATCAGGGACTCCTGGCCGGCTCAAGAAAGCACCTTCGCTCTTATGTCGCCGACCTAAAAGAGCAGGGAATAGAATACGAGCCGCGCCATCTTCTGAGGAGCGAGTTTGAAGAGACCGTACGAGTATAAATGGGATGGAGAGGAGTCTTGAAAAAAGCTCCTCTGACAGAGAGATGGCAGAAACCAAAAGATCTCTCTGTGAAAGCCACGATCACTGCCATACTGGAAAGACTGGAAATGCAGATAAAAAGCGGCCCTGACGCGTCATCCTTAAGCACCCAGCGGCCGTATAGTAACCCATGCTCCAGGACCTTTGTCTGACCATTGTGGTTGAAAACTCCTCTTCCCTTGAAAACGACCATCTGCAGGCCCAGCACGGCCTATCCATTCTGCTGGATCTGGATATGAATCTGGGATCAGAGAACATGAAGCTTCTCTGGGACACCGGGGCCACGCCGGAGGTGATGCTCCATAATCTCGATGCTCTGCATATAGATCCAGAAGAGATCGATCTGATCTGCCTCAGCCACGGCCACTACGATCACACTGGGGGACTGATGGGCGTGCTGCAGAGGAGGAGGGCACCGGTTCCGATCGTTGCCCATCCTGATATCTTCGCCCCCAAGCTGAAGGTCCGGCCCTTTTTAAAGTACATAGGCGCCCCCTTCACCCGGGACCAGCTGGAGGCTGCTGGAGGGATAATGCTTCCCTGCCGGGGCCCGGTAACGCTGGCTCCAGGGGTCATGACCACCGGAGAGGTGCCCCGGATGGAGGCCTTGGAGACGGTTGAGGGATTCTGGACCATGAAAAATGACCAGTATACTCCCGACGCCATGCCTGATGATCAATCACTGGCCATACATCTGCCTGGAAAGGGGCTGGTTGTGATCAGCGGCTGCGCCCACAGCGGCATCATCAACACCATAAGATATGCCCAGAGGATAACGGGAGAGGAAAGGCTGTATGCGGTGATAGGCGGATTCCACCTCATGGGTGCAGACAATAAGCGCATAGATGCCACCGCCCGCGCCCTGCTCGACCTGGACTCGGCAGTTGTCCGGCCGGGTCACTGCACCGGTCAGAAGGCCCTCTCCCGGCTACAGGATATACTGGGGGAAAGCTGCCAGCCTCTGGCGGTGGGAGATTCAATCGAGTTTTAAGGATAATGGAGATGGGGGGATGGAGAGATTGATAGCTTTTGGGCCTGTGCCTTCCCGCAGGCTGGGACGATCCCTGGGGATCAACAACATTCCTGCCAAGATCTGCAGCTATTCCTGCGCCTACTGCCAGGTGGGCAGGACTCTGCAGATGTCGGCAGAGCGCCGCTCCTACTATCTACCCCAGCAGATCTTCGACCAGGTGGCCCAGAAGGTGGCAGAGGCAAGAGATCTAGGCCTGACTATAGATTACTTATCTTTTGTTCCTGACGGCGAGCCCACGTTGGACAGCAACCTGGGCGAAGAGATCGATATGCTCAAAACACTCGGCATAAAAATAGCGGTGATCAGCAATGCCTCCCTGATCTGGGATGAAAAGGTTCGAGAGGATCTATTCAAAGCGGACTGGGTGTCGGTCAAGGTGGATTCTCTGGAGGATAAAGCCTGGCGGCGAATAGACCGGCCCCACCGCAGTCTCAGGCTCGATACGATCCTTCAGGGAATCAAAGATTTCGCCCGGGAATATAGTGGCATCCTGGCCACGGAGAGCATGCTCTTAGCCGGCATAAACGATTGTAAGGCCAGCCTCCTGGCCCTAGCTGAGTTCCTGGAGGGGATCGATCCTGAAGTATCCTATATCTCCGTTCCCATCCGTCCTCCAACAGAATCATGGGTACAGATGCCCTCCCCGGAGAACCTGTGCCTGGCTTATCAGATATTCAGCCAGAGGCTGAAGAGGGTCGAGCTCCTGGTCGGATATGAGGGAGACAGCTTCGACTTCACCGGCGAAGCTAAAGAGGATATCCTGGCGATCGCCTCCGTTCACCCCATGAGAGAAGCTGCCTTGAGAAGATTTTTAGAAAAATCTGGAAATAGCTGGGATATAATAGAAGAGCTGCTGGAAAAAAAAGAGCTCCTCCGAATTGAATACCAGGGCAATAGCTTCTACTTAAGGCGCCCTGAGAGACAGGATAAGATAGGAGCCGAATAAGAGTGTTGCGGGATATTTTGCGAAGCCCATCCTGCCCCAAAATCCGCTGTGAGATCCCGATCAAGGAATCTCGATAAGCGATCCTGACCGGTGATCTTGGGAGCGGAATTCTGTTCAGTCTTATCCCATCTGGGCAAATTTCTTGCCCATAATTTTTGGCCTATTCGATCTATGCCTGGCGGCTTCCCTGTATGGTTCCCGACCAGGCCCCTCCCTGAGCATCATAAGCATTGAAGCTGCCGGAGAGATTATCTTTGCTCATGGTTAGAGTGCACCGGTAGAGCATCATGTTCTGCATATCGACCATATCCAGATAGAGCACATCCTTCGCCGTCCATCCGCTGGCAGACAGGTCTTTTGTCGTTCCGAACGAGGTGAGCATGCCCCGGCCAAAGACTGCATCCTTGTTCTGCACGAGCGTAAGATCAACCGTGCCCGGCAAGCTGCCATATAGATTCAGCCTCCAGTTGCCCCGCAGATCCTGAGTGATCTGAACGAAGGGACTCAAATACTCCCGGCCGCTGATCTTATCCAGGTACTCCGCCGAATGCTGTGGATCGATCGGACGCATCAACGGGTCAATGCTCAGTGGATCGGCATTTGGATCGATATAGGTCTTAATATTGTCCTGGCCAGAGATTGCTCTCGACTCGCCTGGCATGAGGAAGATATCGCTTCCCAGTGGATCATAAGCCTGGGCCAGCATGAAGAGGCTGGCCATCAGACAGATCATCAAGGCCCCACGGGCCAGAGGATATTTTGCTTTCATCTTGATCAAAACCCCCAATTCATCTTCGTCGTCTTATTAATAAAAAATTCGCCTTCTAAAGCTGCCCCTCCAGGCCCTTGTACATATCTTCTATAGCCTCAGCCACCGGTCCTCCGATCTCCACCACCGCCTGCGCCTTGACCATTGCCTCGATGACCGAGGTATGATAGGGCAGCCTTCCCGCGATCTTCACCCCTCTCTTACCGCACAGCTCCTCGATCTTTCTTGCCGCCTCAGGGTTGAGGTCATACTTGTTGATGCAGACGGTCGTCTTTATGCCGAAGTGGTCGGCCACATCCAAGAGCCTCACCAGATCGTGCTCTCCAGTGACTGTGGGCTCCGTCACCACCAGCGCCAGGTCGACTCCGGTCAATGATGCGATCACCGGACAGCCTATGCCCGGAGAGCCATCTATGAGGATTAGATCAAGATTCTTCTCTGCCGCCAGGTCGCGAGCCATCTCCCTGACCATGGCCACCAGCTTTCCCGATGCCTCCTCACCTGGATACAGCTCGGCATGGACCATGGGACCGAATCTGGTCTGGGAAATGTAAGCCTCCCCGGCCTGGACGTCTCTCATATCGACCGCATCCTCAGGACAGACCAGCTGGCATACCCCACAGCCCTCGCAGAGGGGAGTTTCAACCTCAAAATCAGCGATAGCACCAAACCTGCAGGAATCCTGGCAGATCCCGCATTGAATGCACTTTTCTTTATCTATGAATGCCCTCTTGATGCCATAGAACTCCCGCCTTTCCAGGATCTCGGGCTGGAGGATGAGGTGCAGGTCGGGTGCGTCCACATCGCAATCGGCAAAGACTGCTTTTCCTCGGGCGAGAGCTGCCAGTGAGGCGATGATCGAGGTCTTGCCGGTTCCCCCTTTTCCGCTCACTATAGCGACCTGCAACATGCTATCATCTCCTCAATCCTATTTGCCAATTCAACAAACCTCTCCTTCCACTCTGGCATACGCAGGACGAATATCTCTCCCTGGGAGTAGATCTCAGCTATCTTTCGGTCCAGGGGAATCTCCATTAAAAGGGGTATCTTCTTCTCCTCCAGGTAGTGATAGAGCTTCCGGTCACCCACGCCGCTCTTGTTGACCAGAACCGCCTGGGGGATTTTCATCTTGTCCAGCACCTTCAAGGCGATGTCCAGGTCGTACAGGCCAAAGGGAGTGGGCTCGGTGACCAGCAGGCAGAAGTCGCTCCCTCGCACCGACTCCACCATAGAACAAGAGGTGCCGGGCGGGCAATCGACGATCACCGTATCGCCCTGGGCCCTCTGTTTTACTGCTTTGATGAGAGGAGTGGTCCTGGCCTCGCCAAGGGCCAGCTCTCCCCAGACGATATCCATGCCACCGGAACGGGCGTGAAATATCTCCCCTATCGATCGAGAGCCTTCGCTTATGGCCTTCTCCGGGCAGATGATGCTACAGGCCCCACAACCGTGGCAGAGCTCGGGAAAGATCAGCACCGTCCCAGGGAGCACGGCCAGAGCATGATAAGCGCAGACTTCACTGCATTTGCCGCAATGGGTGCACAACTCCTCATCTATCACCGGCACAGCAACCTGGCAGCTCTCTTTCTCCAGAAGGGTTCTGTCCGGAAAGAAAAGGTGAGAATTGGGCTCTTCAACATCACAATCTGCGATTGCAATCCGCCCATCACCCAGGGAATAAAGAGAGGCAGCAAGCGAGGTGGAGACCAGAGTCTTGCCAGTGCCGCCCTTGCCGCTAGCTATGGATAGCTTCAACTCATCCCCTCTAATTCAAAGACTAATGCTTATGATCCTGACAGGCGTTATCAGGGCTGGCTCGGCTCAGCACATCCTCTCTCCAGTCATCGATGGCATCCTTGACTGTGCCTGTAGCACCTACGAACACGTCTATGCCCGCCTCGCTGAAGGCCATGACCGCCTTAGGACCCAGGCCGCCTACAATCAGCACCTGCACGCCCTCGGCAAATATGGTCTCTGTGGGCAGGCCCGTCCCACCCATGTGCTCCGATACATTGGGCAGTACGCAGATCTCATTGTCATTCAGGTCCACCACGGTGAAGGTGGGAGCCCGTCCGAAGTGCTGGCAGATGGCCTCATCCAGGCCGGAATTGCCCATGGTGGGGACGCAGATCTTCATTAAAACTGCCCTCCTCTGCCAGCTCCCCGGCCACCGCCTCGTCCCATGCCCTGGCCGCCGCCCCTTCCAGCGCCGCCACCTCGCCCCATGCCCTGACCGCCCTGACCACCCGGGCCCATGCCGGCATGAGCAGGTACGGATGCACCAGCGATCTTTTGAAGCTCGCCACGCTTGAACTTCTCCACCACGTCTCTGACGCTACCTGCTCCCTGATACTGATAAACATCGATATTGGCTGCGGAGAGGGTCTGCATGGCATTGGGGCCGACGTTTCCGGTGATAAGAGCTGCTGCTCCCTGCCTGGCTATCTCCTGGGCAGCCTGTATGCCAGCGCCGCTGGTTGCATTGACATTAGAGTTAGCAATGGATATCTCGCTCATGCTTTCTGTATCTACTATCACAAAAAAGGGACAACGCCCAAACCTGGGATCCATGGGAGCATCAAGGCCCGATGCTCCTGCAGTAACACTTACCTTCATTAAACCTCACTGATTCTGATTTTTCGAACACATCATGCTCTTGTTCTGGCCGTTCTGCTCCTGCCGACAAATGTCGATGAGATGGAAAGAGCAATTACGCTTATATGCGATATTGTATTTAAAGATTTGTACGATTCCTTTCCGCCTCCAATAGATCTGCCATCAGCTCCTCCAGGGTTTCGGCATCCGTCTGCACCGTCTCTACACCCGCTTCCGCAAAGGCATAGCCAGGTCCTTTGCCCTCCAGGCCCTCTATAGAGAAGACGACATCTGGCTTGAAGCCTAGAAGGAACTGGGCCACCTTCAGGCCCTTGCCCTTGCTCAGATCCTTATGGGGATTGGCTATGATCTCTTGCCGGACAAGTTTCATCTCCTCAAAATCCATCTCTACTAGGGCGAAATAACTGGATTCACCAAAATGCCTGCTCAGCCTTCCACCCATATCTGCCAGAGGAGCCGCGTATCTGCGCCGGCTCTCTACAATGGGCTCATAATGAATCTGCACCCGATCCACCTGCGGTAGCTCTCTTTTAATCCTTGACTCGATCCTCTCGCTGGCCAGGTGGGCCCTCTTCAGATCGACCAGCCTTAGGATTAGATCGGCCTGGACAAAGAGATAACGTCCGGAGTTCCTGGCCACCAGCTCTTTGATGGATACAACCTCAGGAGCCTCCAGAATCAGGGCCCGGATCCTCTTCAGAGTCTGTGCGTCCACTGAGGCATCCAGCAGGACCCGCATGCCGTCGACCAGAATTCCCCAACCCTCCTTGACGATCACCAATGCGATTATCACCGCCGCAATCCTGTCCAAAGGAAGAGAGATGCTCTGAGCGATCAGAGCGAGGAAGACCAGGGAGGAGGTGAGGACATCGGCCTTATGCTGCACCCCATCGGCAATCAGGCTGGGCGATCCGGTCCTCTCTCCAACTTTGATCTGGAAGCTGCCGAATAGATAGGGAAGAGGAATTATCGCTGCCACGGCATAGAGCACCCATCCCTGATAATTGATGGGCAGAGCTTCCCCTCGCACCGCCTCCAGGACGATCTCATAAGCGGTAAGAAACAGCAAGAAGGATATGGCGATGGATGCCAGGTTCTCCACCTTATAAAGCCCCAGAGGAAAACTTTCGCTCTTCCTCTCGGAGATCTTCACCCCCAGGATCAGGGCCAGCGAGGCCATAACATCCACCGTGGAGTGAATGGCATCCGCTCGCAAGGCCAGGCTCCCGGATAGGGCGGAGAGAGTGAGCTTGGCCGCCACCAGGGCCAGGTTGAAGAGCAGAGAGTAGAGGGCTACTCTCAGCACGGAAGGGGCCTGGACGGGATCTATTTCGCGGCTAGCTTGCCCAGATGCCATAGATCCTTTGCAGTAGCTTCAGGCTTCCATTATGCTGCGGTACCCCTCCTCCGATAGGTACTGAGGAGTGTACTCGACCCTCTGCCTTTCCAGGTTATTGACAAATGCCCGGAGATGGTTCTCCGATCCGCGCAATAAATTGGCATACACGAGAAGTATGTCCTCTTTATCCGTTTGCGCCATATATTCCTCCAAATCGAGGATATCTATCTCCTCTATGGCCGCTCCCGCCATGAGGGCGTCACTGACCGAAGTGCTTCCCTGGGCCAGCAGATCATTGTAGAGATCCTGCAGGGTTTCCCATGGAAAACCAAAAAAAATCAAATGCAAGAGGCTAGCTATCCACCTCCATCAGATGACCTTTTCTGGTCGGGCTTGTTCACAGAAATATCTTCAAGCGCTCGCAAGAGAGCCTTCTTCCGGCTACTATCGCTCATTCCATAAAAGGCATCTACAATTGCAGCTACCTTATCCGTCAGATGCTCATCCTTCAAAGAAGGTTCATGGCAGGACTCATTTCGACCTTTTTTCCTCTTTCTGCAATCAACCTCTTGATAGAACTCCTGGTTGATCAGAAGATGATAAATCAGACAGATGAGTTTCCTGGCTACGGCAACGATTGCCACATTGTGCTCCTTCTTTTTGCTCAGCCTCTTGTAGAATCTGGACAGCCCTGTATTTTTCATATTAGCTATTGTCTGGGCAGCCTCGACAAGTACAACTCGGATATACTTGGAACCGCGCTTTGTGATCCCGCATTTCCTCTTTTTGCCGGCAGATTCATTTTCTCCAGGATTGAGGCCACACCATTTCGCCAGCTGTTCAGGGGTCTGAAAATCTCTGTAATTTCCGATCTCTGACAGGATGACCGAACCTGAGATAAATGCGATTCCAGGAATGGACATAACGATAGCCAGATCCTTGCTCTTATTTTGAATCTTTTTCAGAATGTTTAGGCTTGTCTTCTCTATTTTGGATTCGACATTGTCCATGATTTCAAGAGAATCGCTGATCAGCATTCGATTTGTCTCGCTCAGTTCATTGGCAAGTGCTGATCTGATCTCGTCTTGCTTTTTCCTGATCTTTCCGGAGGGTATGCCTTTCAGGATCTCTTCGACGGGCTTGTCTTCAGCCAGACCTCTTATGATATGTGTTCCTGATTTGCAGAATATGTCGTCCATAGAAGAGCTGAGTTTAATGCCGTTTGATGAGAGATATTTGTGTATCCGATTCTTGAACTGAGTTCGTGTCTTGACATATCCTGACCTGGCTCGCGTTAGGTTCCTGAGCTCTCGGTCTTCATCGGAAAAAACCCGAGATCTCTTGATTTGATTATTCAAGCACAGAGTTGCAATACGCTTTGAATCTTTTGAATCTGATTTATCGTTTGGAATGGACTTTATCTGCAGCGGATTGGCAACAATGGTATCTATGGTTCGGCTCAGAACATCATAAATCGGGATCCAATAGACTCCTGTAGCTTCAAATGCAACCTGTTCGCATTTGTTGTCTGCAAGCCAGTTTCTGAATCTATCAAGCTCGGATTTTGTTGTCCCAAAATTCTCTCGAATCGACGGCACTTCGTCGCCAGTTATTGTGGCAACGATCAGATCTTTATGGACATCTGCACCGCAAACTCTTTCTCTTCGTTTTTTCATATATGTCTCTGCCTGATATGGGCAGATGATCATTCCCTTATATGGGATAATTTCCCATACGCGTTCTATGACGCAGTCCCGTATTCGAGGGATATTGGCTGGTTTCAATCGCGGGATCAAGCGTCCCATAAACTTGTCAGCCTTCACTGCCCATATCAGACTTAACATGGACGGATTAAAATATCTGGTTTTCCATCCGTCACGTGTGAGCCCCTGCCTGGGCTCATGGGCGTTTCAATGGTGCTAAGAATATAGCTTTCTTGGGCCGCTATGTAGACCGGCCTGGAGGCTCGGAAGGACTTCCAAGTATCAAGGCAGTCCTTTCAGGGCTACTGAAAGCTCCGGT
>WBZO01001730.1_pt1 | contig 32223 bp, 26 predicted proteins | sample 5204261 | NCBI WGS metagenome assembly WBZO01 (sample SAMN12412400, study PRJNA552823) | activated sludge metagenome | isolation source: activated sludge from anammox sidestream of wastewater treatment plant... | place: USA: North Carolina | collected 2017-09
CCTGGCCGCGGAACACGACCGTCTGCGCGTGATCAACCTGACGCAGAACGAAGGGCACAGCTCCCGCAACCGGGGGATCAGCGCGGCCCGCGGGAAATATGTCGCCATCATGGACGACGACGATATCTGCCTGCCCGACCGGATCGAGAAGCAGGTCGCGGTCATGGAGGCGCACCCGGAGGCGGATGTGTGCTTCGGCGCAATTGCCCTGATGGACGAAAACGGGCATATCTTCCACCTCCACCCCAGCAATCTGCTGGAAGGGCGCTTCCCGACCGAGCCGGCGGATGTATTCCGAATGCTCCTGCTGGACGGCAACATGGTCGCCAATGTGACGCTCATGGTCCGCCGGGAAGTGCTGCTGAGATATCCGTACTGGTCGGGGCCGGCCACGGACTGGGCGCTGGTGCTCCTGATGGCGGCGGACGGCGTGCGGATGATCGGCCTGCCCGAAGTACTGGTCAATGTGGATCGCGCCCACGGGCACCGGCGCATCTGGGAAGACGGGCAGACGCACTACCGCATCCAGCACGATGTGCTGCGGCGCGTGTGCGAGGAGAAGCATGTGCCGCCCGCGCTGGCCCGGCGCGCCGCCTCCAACCTCAACATCCGCATGGCGCGCAACACCAGCAGCAGGGCCGCGGTAGGGCTGACCCTGCGCGCGCTGATCCAGTGGCCGGGCAATCCATCCGCCCACAAAATGGTCCGCCGGCTGGCGCGCCGGGTGCTTGATCGGGGGCGCGGGCTGCTGCCCGGCTCCGCGCGCAAACAGGGAGAAAGCTGAGTATGTCAGAGCCGCTCGTCAGCGTCGTTATGGCGACTTATAACCGGGCGACCCTGCTCAGCCGCAGCCTGGACTCGCTGCTGAGGCAGACATACCCCGCTGTCGAAATCATCGTGGTCAATGACGCTTCTGAGGATAACACCGCCGACGTGCTGGCCGCGCTGACCCGGCAGCATGCCCACCTGCGCGTGATTAACCTCCCTGAAAACGAAGGGATCACCTGTCGCAACCGGGGGATCAAGGTGGCGCAGGGAACCTATGTCGCCATCATGGACGATGACGATGTCTGCCTGCCCGATCGGATTGAGAAGCAGGTCGCCGCCCTGAAGGCGCACCCCGAGGCAGACCTGTGCTTCGCGGCTGTTGATCTGGTGGATGAGCACGAGCGGGTATTCAACACAATCCCCGACAACCTGCTGGAGGGGCGCTTCCCCACCGAGCCGGAGGAGGTGTTCCGGCTGCTCCTGCTGGACGGCTGCCGGATTCCCGATGTGACGCTGATGATCCGGCGGGAGGTCTTCCTGAATTATCTGTACTGGCCGGTGGCGGCCCCGGACTGGGCGATACTGCTCTCGATGGCGGCGGACGGGGTGCGCATGGTGGGCGTGCCGGAGGCGCTGGTCAGGGTGAACCGCGCGTGGGGGCATAAAAGCCTGTGGCAGGATAAAGCGGCGCATTTTCACGGCCAGTACGAGGTGCTGCGGCGCGTGTGTCAGGAGAAGGACGTGCCGCCCGCGCTGGCCCGGCGCGCAACCTCCAACCTGATCATCCGCGAGGCCCGGTATGTCGAAGGCGGGGCCGCGCTGGGCCTGATCCTGCGCGCCCTCATCCTGTGGCCGGGCAACCCGCTGGCCTATCGAGCGCTTAAAGATGTCGGCAAGCGGGCCGCGACCAAGCTGCGCAGAATGCTGTATCCTGCCTCACCAAAGGAAGCCTGAGCATGGCATCTGATCCGCTTGTCAGCATCATCATGGCGACCCACAACCGGGCGCATCTCCTGGAACACGCCCTGAATTCGCTGCTGGGCCAGACGTACGCCCGGCGAGAGATCATCGTGATCGATGACGCCTCCACGGACGACACGCCCGCCATCCTGGCCAGGCTTCAAGAAGCTCACCCGGCGGTCCGGGTCATCACGCTCTCCGAAAATCAAGGCCCCGGCAGCGCGCGCAACCGGGGCATCGAAATGGCGCAGGGCGCTTATATCGCAATTATGGATGATGACGATGTCTGCGTCCCCGACCGGCTGGAGAAGCAGGTCGCCCTTCTGGAGGCCCACCCGGAGGTCGGGCTGTGTTTCGGGCTGGTACAGTGGGTGGGTGACAACCGGCAGCCGCTAGGACTCTTCCCTGTCCTGCTGCATCAGGGGCAGTTCCCCACGGAGCCGCCCGATGTGCTGCGGCTGCTGCTGCTGGAAAGCAACAAGATCCCCAACGTGACGATCATGATCCGGCGGGAGCTGATGCTGCGCTACCCCTACTGGAGCGGCATCACGGTGGAGGATTACGCGCTGGCGCTCTCGCTTTCGGCAGACGGAGTGCGCATACTGGGGATACCGGAAGTGCTGGTGTACCAGGACCGGGCTGACAGCCGCGACGGCCTGATGGTGAACAAGGCGCGCATGTTCCGCGACAATCGTCTGGTCCTCGAGCGCATCTGCCGCGAGAAGGGTATCGCGCCGGAACTGCGGCGGCGGGCGTTTTCCAATGAATATGCCCGCGAAGGGCGCTACTGGAGCGGCCTGCGGGGCCTGGCGCTGGAGCTGCGCGCGCTGGCCCTGTGGCCGGGGAACCCGCTGGCCCGGCAGACGCTGCGGGAACAGGTCGGGAGGGTGTCCCGCAGGCTCACCGGCAAAGCGCCCAGAGGAGGCAGAAGCCTGTGACACATCCGCCTGTACCAATCCTGTACACCATCCCCAACTTCATCAGCGCCGGCTCAGGCCACGCGATGACGAGCGTCGTTTTCCGGCTGGATCGGACACGCTTCGCCCCGTCAATTGCTGTGCTCAGGACCGGCGGCAGCCTGGAGGCCAGGATAGCCGAGCAGGGCATCCCGCTGCTGGAAGGCCCGATCACGGTTGCGCCGCGCCCGCTGCTCACACTGCCGGGCCGCATCAGATCCGCCGCTGCGGTATTCCGCCCATACGGCTTTCGCATCTGGCATTCGTTCCACTATTCGGACGACTATACCGAGCCGCTTATCGCGCGGGCGGCGGGCGCGCAGGCCTGGATTTACGAAAAGAAGAACATGAGCTGGAGCGGGCGAGCCTGGAAAGTGCGGTCCCTGCTGGCGACGCGCATCGCGGCCCAGAACAGCACCATGCTCGATCGTTTCTTCGCCAGCAGGTTATTCCGCTCCAGGGCGCGCCTGATCCCGCCGGGGGTGGATACGGAACACTTTCGCCCCGGCGTCCCCCCTGATCTTGAGCTGCGCGCCCGGTTACATCTCAAGCCGAATTCCTTTTTGATAGGCTGCGTGGCGCACCTGCTACCGGTCAAAGGGCATCCTACGCTCATTCGCGCTGTGGCCTCTATCCCGGAGGCGCATCTCGTGCTGGCCGGCCGTCCGGAAGACCCGGCCTATACGGACACCTTGCACGCGCTTTGCGTCGAGCTGGATGTCGCTGACCGGGTGCACTTCCTGGGAGCCGTGGCGAATATCCCGGCCTTGCACGCCGAAATTGATGTGTTTGTGCTGCCTTCGCTGGCTAAATACCGCATGGAAGGCTGCCCGGTCGCCATGATGGAGGCGATGGCCTGCGGCGTGCCGGCAGTCGTCAGCAATATCCCCGGGCCGGACGATGTGATTACGTCCGGTGAAAACGGGATACTGGTCCCGCCGGAAGATGTGGACGCGCTGGCGGCGGCACTGAAAGAGTTGCAGCAGAATCCGGAGCGGCGGAGCGCCCTGGGCGAAGCTGGCCGCCAGCGCATCCTGGCGAACTACCGGATTGAGGACGAGGTCGCCCGGCACGAAGCGGTGTACGCCGATATTCTGGGCTGGTGAGGCAGGGACTATGCGCGTGCTCATCCTTTCCAGCGAATTTCCGCCCGGCCCGGGCGGCATCGGGACCCACGCCTGGCAGCTCGCCCGGCACCTGCGGGACGACCACGGCTGGGAAGTGGCCGTGATCTCCCGCCAGGATTACGTCTCCGGGGACGAGGCGGCAGCCTTCAACGCCGCGCAATCGTTCCAGATCGAGCCGCTGCGCCCGGTTGCCAGCACGCTGCGCGATCTGGTGTATCGCCTGCGCGTGGCGATGCGCTGGATCGAGCGCTGGCGGCCCGACGTGATTCTGGCTACGGGGGGGCGGATGGTCTGGCTGGCCGCGCTGCTCGCCCTCCGCTACCGGCAGCCATTCGTGGCGATCGGGCACGGGACGGAATTCGGCGTGTCGTCATGGGAGCACCGGCTGACCCGCTGGGCCTTCCAGCGGACCGATCTGACTATCTGCGTCAGCGAGTTCACCCGCGCCTATATGCAGCGGGCGGGCATCCACCCCCGTCGGGTAGAAATCATCCCCAACGGGGCCGACGGGCAGCAGTACCGCCGCCTGCCGGATGAGGCCATCCGGGCCTTCCGGGCGCAGGAAAAGCTGGACAGCGCGCAGGTGCTGGTGACGGTCGGGCATGTCAGCGAGCGCAAGGGGCAGGACACCGTCATCCGGGCCATGCCGCGCGTGCTGGAGGAGGCTCCGGAGGCCCATTACTACTGCCTGGGTCTGCCGACGCTGCAGGGCGACTATGCGGCGCTGGCCCGCGATCTGGGCGTGGCCGGGCACGTGCACTTCCCCGGCCGGGTGGACAGCGACCGGCTGCTGGGCTACCTGAACGCCAGCGACATCTTCATCATGACCAGCCGCCACACAGCGACCGGCGACTTTGAGGGGTATGGCATCGCCGTGGTCGAGGCGGCGCTGTGCGGGACGCCGGCGGTGGTCTCCGATAATTCCGGGCTGGTCGAGGCAATCGTGGATGGTCAGACCGGGCTGGTCGTGCCGGCGGACGATCCGGACGCGACCGCCGGGGCGATCCTGCGGCTGCTGCTGGACGACGACCGGCGGCGGGCGATGGGGGCGGCGGCGCAGGAGCGGGCTTCCGCCGAACAGACCTGGGACCGGCGGGCGGCCCGGTATCACACGGTGCTGGCCGGCCTGGCCGCCGGGTCTCCCGGGAGGCCGCGATGACGACGCGGATAGTGATTGTCTCGCACACGCCGCACTACCGGCGCGACGGCGTCATAGTGGGATGGGGCGCCACGATTCGCGAGATCGACCATCTGGCGACGCTGTTCGACGAGGTGGTGCATGTAGCCCCGCTGCACGATGAGCAGGCCCCGGCCAGCGCCATCCCGTACGAAGCCGCCAACGTACATCTGCGCGCCGTGCGGCCCGCGGGCGGCGAGCGCCTGATCGACAAGCCGGGCATTGTGCTCCGCTTCCCGGCCTACGCCGGGGCGATTCTGGAGGAGTATCGCCGGGCCGACGTGGCGCACGTGCGCTGCCCGGCCAACATCAGCCTGCTGGCGGTGCTGCTGCTGGCCCTGGTCAGAAATCCGCGCCGCCGCTGGGTCAAATACGCCGGCAACTGGAATCCCGATCCGGGGTCGGGGGAGGCGCTGTCCTACCGCATCCAGCGCTGGCTGCTGCGCCGCAACCTGCCCCGCGCCGTCGTCACCGTCAACGGAAGCTGGCCGGGCAGCCCGCCGCATCTGGTCACCTTCATGAACCCCTGCCTGACCGATGACGAGCTGCGCGAAGGCGCGGAAGCCGCCGCCCACAAACGCCTGACCAGCCCGCTGCACCTGGTGTACGTGGGGCGGATCGAAACCGCCAAAGGCGCCGGCCGGGCCCTGCAGATCGTCCACCAACTAAAGGAGCGCGGGCTGGATGTCCGGCTGGATCTGGCGGGGGACGGCCCGGAGCTGCCGGCGTTCCAGCGGATGGCCGGCGATCTGGGACTGGCGGGGTGTGTCCGCTTCCTGGGGGCGGTTAGCCGGCCCGATCTGGCGCCGCTTTACGCCCGGGCGCATTTCATTGTGCTGCCCAGCGCCAGCAGCGAAGGCTGGCCCAAAGTACTCAGCGAAGCCATGGCTTACGGCGCGGTGCCGATCACGAGCAATATCAGCAGCATCGCCCAGTACCTGGCCCAGGCCAGGACCGGGCGCACCTTCCAGCCTGCCGACGTGAACAGTTACGTTGAAGCGATTGTATGGTACAGTGAAAATCCAGCAGCATGGCAGCAGGACTCGCAAAACGGGGTCGCCGCTGCGCCGCGCTTCAGCTACACCGCATACCTGAAGGCAGTCAAAAATATACTGGAGCTTTGACTTTCATGACTATCAGCAGGGATGCCGAATACACAATCCATAACATAGGCCTTGCCCGGCAGCCTTCCCGGGTGCGCCGCGCCACACGCGAGCTTTTTGGCTTCACAGTGCTGTTCCTGGCCTTCCACGTGCTGGTGGGGGTCATCATCCACAACGTGCCGGAGATGGCGACCGTCCACGCCGCGGTGACTATAGCGGTCGGCCTGGTGATCGCCCTTTCCCGGGCGCCGCTGCACCGTATGGCTTACGTGGCGGCCTATATTGTCGGGTCCGAGGTCCTGTGGCGGATGGGCGGGGCGCAGGTGTACTGGGAAGTCGGCAAGTACGCCACGATCTTCGTCCTGTTCATCGGCCTGTTTCGCGCCAAGGCTTTCCGCCTCCCCGTCCTGCCGACCCTGTTCTTCCTCATGCTGCTCCCTTCGGCGGCCTGGGTCATCCGGGAATCGGGGTTGACTGAGGCGCGGGACGCGCTCAGCTTTGTGCTTTCCGGCCCGGCGGCGCTGGTCATCTGCGCCTGGTTTTTTTCCTCCCAGCGCGTCGAAAGCCGCCGCCTGCAGCGCATCCTGCTGTACGCCCTGGCCCCGATCATCGCCATCGCCACCATCGCCCTGAGCAGTATCCTGCAGGCGCCGAATATTGAGTGGGTGCTCGAATCGAACTTCCAGGCGAGCGGCGGGTTCGGCCCCAACCAGGTTTCTGATGCGCTGGGGCTGGGCGTGCTGGCGGTCTGGATTATCGTGATGGTCACCCCGATGAAATTCATGGAGCGGATTGTCCTCCTGGGGGTGGGCATCTGGCTGTTGATCCAGACCTTCCTGACATTCTCCCGGGGGGGGATGATCAACGCCGTGGTTGCCGGCACGTTTCTGACAGTGCATATCCTGATCGATCAGCGCCGACGGCCCGGCGTCATCCTGCTGATCATCATCGCCGCCGTTTTCTCCGTGACCGTCGTCTTCCCCTGGCTGAATGTGTACACCGGCGGCGCGCTGGCCGAGCGTTACGCCGACGCGGAAACAACCGGCCGGGATGTCCTCTTCCTCGCCGATCTGCAGGTCTTCGCGCAGAATCCGCTCTGGGGCGTCGGCGTCGGGAGAAGCCCTGAAGCCCGCCTGAAACTTATGGGGGCCCGGATTGCCACCCACACGGAATACAGCCGTCTGCTGGCGGAGCACGGCATAATGGGCGTGCTGGCGCTCGCCCTGCTGTTCGGCATGGGTCTTGTGAATTACCTGCGGATGTCTACCCTCACTGCCAAGGGCGTCGTCGTCGCGTTCCTGGTGTGGGGCTATCTATTCATGTCCCATTCCGCGACGCGCACCGCGATGCCGTCGTTCCTGATTGGATTCACATTCGCCCAGTTCAATCTGTTCACCGCGCCGCTGCCCTCTCGCTCGCAGCTTCAGCGGACGGTCTTCCTGCTCTCGACGCAGGGGGGGGAACAGGCGCCGCCGGGCAATCTGCTACCGCGAGGCCCCGAAGCGCCATGACGCCCGATCGCTCCGTTCTGATTGTCGGCAACTTTCTGTCCGCGGCGGGGAACACGCGCGCCGTGTGCGAAGACCTGGCCGACCGGTTGGCCGGGAACGGCTGGCAGGTGACCCGCACCTCCGGGCATCCGGGCCGGCTCCGGCGGCTGCTGGACATGGTTGGCACGGCCTGGCGCCGGCGGCATCACTACGAGGTCGCCCAGATCGATGTCTTCAGCGGGCCGGCTTTCCTGTGGGCCGAGGCGGTGTGCCTGACCCTCCGCCTGCTGCGGAAGCCCTTCATCCTGACTCTGCACGGCGGCGGGCTGCCAGAGTTCGCAGCGCGCTGGCCGGGTCGGGTTCGGCGCGTGTTACGCCCGGCGCAGGTTGTGACGGTGCCCTCGCGCTACCTGCTCGAACAGATGCAGCCCTACCGGGACGATCTGCTCCTGCTCCCCAACCCGCTGGCGGTGCGCCAGTATCCCTTTCGAAGGCGCGATCATCCCGCCCCCCGCCTGGTCTGGCTGCGCGCCTTCCATGCGGTGTACAATCCGACGCTGGCCGTCCGGGCATTGGCCGCGCTCAGCCCGGATTTCCCGCAGGCACACCTGACCATGATCGGCCCGCGCAAGGATGAGACCTACGAGGAAACGTTACAAATGGCGGAGGCGCTGGGCGTGCGCGACCGTCTGGAGACGCCCGGCAGCATACCGAAAGAGGATGTGCCGCGCTGGCTGAGCGGCGGAGATATCTTCATCAACACCACCAACGCCGATAACACGCCCGTCAGCGTGATCGAGGCGCTGGCCTGCGGGCTGGGCGTGGTGACCACGAACGTCGGCGGCATCCCCTACCTGGTCCGGCACGAGCAGGAGGCGCTGCTCGTGCCGCCGGACGATCTGGACGCTCTGGTGGCAGCAATCCGCCGCCTGCTGGCCGACCCCACGCTGGCCGGCCGGCTTTCCCAGGCGGGCCGGGCGCTGGTGGAGCCATTCGACTGGGACGTTATCCTGCCGCAGTGGGAGAAACTGCTGGGCGATGCCGCCCGGGGAAGACAACCATGAGCGCCCTGAAGAATCTCTACCAGCGGCTGCCTCCTCCAGCCCGCCACCTTGCAGCCACCGCTTACGGCCTCCGCATGTACTACTGGCGCTACTCCGGCCGCTGGGAGGAGCGCGTGCAGGCGGCGCTGGAGCGCGATCGCTGGTCGGCTGAGCAGTGGGCGATCTACCGGCAAAATCGCCTGGATGAGCTGCTACATCGGGCGGCAACCCGCGTCCCCTACTACCGCGACCACTGGGCTGAGCGCCGCCGGAAAGGTGATCGCTCCCCCCGGGATGTGCTGGAGAACTGGCCGGTGCTGACCAAAGAGGTGCTGCGGCTGCGGGCGCAGGATTTTGTAGCCGACGACGTGCGGCGCAGCCGGCTGTACTACGAACATTCCAGCGGCACGACAGGCACGCCGGTCAGCCTCTGGTTCCCGCGCGAGAGTATTCTGGAGCGCTACGCCATTCTGGAGGCGCGCACCCGGCGCTGGAACGGCGTCACGCGCTACTGGCGGTGGGCCACGCTCGGCGGGCAGACGATCATCCCTTCTGAAGTGGACAGGCCGCCCTTCTGGGTGTTCAACGCCGTCCAGAACCAGCTTTATCTGTCCACGGCGCACCTCAGCCCCGGGAACGTGCCGCACTATGTTGACGCCATAAACCGTTACCGGCTGACTCACATGATCGGCTACAATTCATCCGCCGCCTACCTGGCCGATGAGATGATCCGGCAGGGCCTGCGCCTGCACGACGGGTTCAAGGTATATTTCGGGAACGCTGAGCCGCTCCACCCCTGGCAGCGCTCCCTCATCGCCGAAGCCTTCGGCTGCGCCGTGCGGGAGACCTACGGCATGTCGGAAGAAGTGGTCGGGGCGAGCGAGTGCGCGGAAGGCCACCTGCACCTGTGGCCGGAGCTGGGAGTGGTCGAAGTGCTGGATGCGGAGGATCGGCCGGTGGCCGGGGGGAACAACGGGCGCCTGATCTGCACCGGGCTGCTCAACCCGGCTCAGCCGCTGATCCGCTACGCAGTCGGCGACAACGGGCACTTCCCGGCGGAACAGCCGGATACAGCCCGTTGCTGTTCACTGCCTGTCATCGGCCGGATCGATGGCCGGTCCGACGATATGGTGATCCTGCGTAACAGGCGGCGCGTCTATTCAACAGATTCGATCTTTTACGACCTTCCCATCCGCGAAGGCCAGGTCTACCAGGAATCGCTGGATACTTTTCGCATCCGCTATGTGCCGACGGAGAAGTTCCAGCCGGAACATGCCGAGATACTGCGCGAAGGGCTGCATCGTTACATTGGCCAGGCGCAGATCATCATGGAGCCAATGGCCGAGATACCCCGCGAGGCGAATGGCAAGCTGCGCGCCGTGATCTGCGCTATCTCACCCGAAGAGCGCCAGAGCGTATAACCGCCGGGATGATGGAGCATATGCCTGAGATATCGTCGTCACCGCTGGTGAGCATCGTGATGCCTGTCCGCAATGAGGCCGACTTCATCGCGCGCAGTCTGGGGGCCGTGCTGGCCCAGGACTACCCCCACGATCGTCTGGAGGTGCTGGTTGCCGACGGCATGTCCACCGACAGCACCCGCGCGATCATCGCCGCAACCGCGGCGCAGAGCGATGTCGCCGTAACCGTGGTCGATAACCCCGGCCAGATCGTGCCGACGGGGTTTAACGCGGCGGTCAGGCAGTCAACGGGCGACATCATCGTGCGGGTGGATGGGCACACGATCATCGCGCCGGACTACGTGCGGCAGTGTGTGGATGCCCTGCAGCGGACCGGCGCGGATAATGTGGGCGGGCGGATGACCCCGGCGAGCGAGAAGGCGTTCGGCCAGGCGGTGGCGCTGGCAACATCCACGCCCTTTGGCATCGGCGGAGGTCGCTTTCACTTTTCTGATCGCGAGGAGGAAGTGGATACCGTTTATCTGGGCGCGTGGCGGCGCGAGACATTCGCGCGGATCGGCCTGTTCGATGAAGAGATGGTGCGCAACCAGGACGACGAATTCAACTACCGGCTGCGCGCGGCCGGCGGTCGCATCCTGCTCACACCGCACATCCGCTCCACCTATTACAACCGCAGCTCGCCGCGCCGGCTGTGGCGGCAGTACTACCAGTACGGCTTCTGGAAAGTGCGTGTCCTGCAAAAGCATCCCCGCCAGATGAGTCTGCGCCAGTTCGTGCCGCCGGCGTTCGTCGCGGCGCTGGTCGGCGCGGCGCTTCTGGCGTTCCTGACGCCGGCAGGAGGCCTGTTGCTGGGGCTGGTGGCGGCCTCTTACGGGCTGGCTAATCTGGCCGCTTCCGCCATAACGGCGGCGCGGCACGGCTGGTCGCACCTGCTGTTCCTGCCACCTGTGTTCGCCATCCTGCATCTGAGTTATGGGGCGGGCTTTCTGGTCGGCCTGGCCCGCTTCTGGAACCGCTGGGGCTTTATCAGCCAGGCGGGCACTTCGCAAAAGGAAAGCGATAACGGGCTATGAACAAGGCGCGCGTGGTGATCGCCCCCCTCAAGATAGAAGAAATTTCAGCGATGGCCCGGATTCACATGGCGGCTAACCCGGGCAGCCTGCTGACCGTGCTCGGCCACCGGGCGGTGTGCCGGTATTACGAATGGTTCATGCTGGAGCCTCATGAGCACCGGATCGCCCTGGGCGCTTACGAAAATGACATCCTGATCGGGTACATGATCTCCGCCGTCTTTCACGGTACGGTCAGCGGCCACGTCGGTTATATCCAGCGCAACCGGGGCTTCCTGATCGGGCAGATCGTCTCTCAGCCGTGGCTGATCCGGACCCATGTGCTGCAGGCCGAGATCAGGAAGCAGTGGAAGCGCCTTTACCGCCGCCTTGTGCCGGCCCCGGTCACCAGACCGCCGGCGACGGAACACTACCCGCCTCCTAATTCCATCGAGCTGGGCATCATCGTCTTCAGCCCGGACCATCGCGGCATCGGCGCTCTGCTGCTGACGCGCGAGACCAAGAAGATCGCGGCCCGGATGGGCTTTGAATACGCCCACCACCAGATCGACCCGCATAACGACTACAACCTGCGCTTCTATGAGATGCAGGGGCATGACAAGGTGCTGAATTCCTATGGGGAATGGCACGGGCGGATGATTGTGCGGCTGGAGCAGCCAGAGGCGAACCGCGAAGCCGGTCCGTCGCCCGCGCCGGACTCCGCAGGCGAAGGGATATCCGTATGAGCGACCAGGCCGATCTGGATCGGCTGCGGGCTGAGTACGCCGATCGCAGCGCCCGGCTGGCTCACAGCGACCGTTATTCGCTGTTCAATACCAGGCACCTGTTCATGGTGCAGCAGCGCCAGCGGCAGATTTTGCGCCTGTTGAAGCGCGAAGGGCTGATGCCCCTGGATCAGACACGCATTCTGGAGGTTGGCTGCGGGCGCGGGGAAAAACTGCTGGAGGCGCTCAGCTTCGGCGCGGCGCCGGATCGGCTGTACGGCATGGACCTGCTGCCGGACCGGCTGCGCGTGGCGCATACCCTGCTGCCTCATCTGGCCCTGGCCTGCGCCGACGGCCAGCACCTGCCCTACGCCAGCGGCTCGTTCGACCTGGTGATGCAGTACACTGTGCTGTCATCGGTGCTGGATGACACAATCAGGCAGCATATAGCGGGCGAGATGCGCCGCGTGCTGCGCTCCGGCGGCCTGATCCTGTGGTATGACTTCTGGCTGAACCCGACCAACCCGCAAACGCGCGGCATCCGCAAGGACGAAGTTCGGCGGCTGTTCCCGGGCTGTCACTGCCGCTTCCACCGCATCACACTGGCCCCGCCGGTGGCGCGGCGGATGGCGCCTGCCTCCTGGCTGCTGGCCGCGACGCTGGAAAAGTTTCGGCTCCTGAACACGCACTATCTGGCGGCGATCCGCCCGCTCACCTAGCCCGGTCAGGATGCGGGCGGCGAACCCTGGCGCTCTGGCAGCGCCATCAGGGCCAGCAGGCGGTCGGCGAAACGCTCCCCGCCGGCCGGCGACTGGCTGTCCAGGTAGCGCTGCTGGCCGGCGCGCGCAATAGCCTCGTAACGGGCCGGGTGCTCCAGGATATCGACCAGCTTCTCCTCAAAGTCGGAATAATCCCAGGCGTACGGCACGTATGTCACGCCCGGCTCAAAATAGTCCGGCCAGGTGTCCAGGTGAGACATGTCGGGCTTGAGCAGGACGGCGCCGGCCTCGAAGCTCTCAAAATCGCGGTAGCACAGCTCCCCCAGGCCGAAAGGCGAAACCACAACTTTGCACTGGCTCATCTCGGCGAAGTACTCAGCCGGGCGCACTCCGCCGCCCAGCCGGACCTGGTAAGAAGTCCGGGCGGCAAGCGCCGCCAGCCGCCGCTGCGCCTCGGCACGGTGAAAGTGCACCGTGGGCTTGCCTGACCAGAGGTTGGCCCGGTAGGAGACATCCAGCGGGCGGGCGGCCAGATCAGGTTCAACCGGCTGAAGGTGGTAAGCCTCCGGCAGGCCGCGCCCCCCGAGGTAAGTCCAGTAATGCACACGCGCTTTACGCAAGAAGCGATTCTGGCGAGTCACGCTCAGATTCCCCAGCCCCAGATTCCAGGCAGCTTTCAGGCGCGGCAGGTCCGCCTCGTCCATCGGTCCGCGCCACTTCCTGGTGTCATCCGCAATCCCCCGGGTGTGGTGGTAGTAATCGCGGAAGATCACCCCGGTGACGGTCAGCGTATTGTAGCGATCCAGCTCCCGGAGTATCTGCGGCTTGAGGTAACGATCGACATGCGACACCAGCCCGGTGCGCACATCGCCGGAGCTGTCCGAGTTGTCGAACCAGAACACAGCCGGGACAAGCTGGCGCAGCCTGTCCATCAGCGCTATCTCGTCCTCGGCGCTGCGCTCGGCCGGCGGCAGGAGCCTGCGGAACCAGCCGTCAAAGGGGATGACCACGTCGCAGCCGTCCAGCGCCGCATCGTTCAGTCGAAAGACGAACTTCACGGCTATGTCGCGCTCCCGGCACTGGCGGGCGAAAGCGCGCAGCGGGTACAGGATATGAAAATCCAGAAACGAGAGGTTCCGATTCATCAGGATCGCAATGCGCATCGGATACTCCTTCTCCCGGGCACGGCTCAGGCTCCGGCGGTCCGGTTTCGGGCGCGGCGGCGGCGAAACACCCCTATCCCCAGCCAGGCAGCTCCCGCGAGCACGATCAGGGCCAGCACCCCCGCCGCCGGACCCAGGACGGGATACTTCTGGACGGCGCAGGAAATGCTGTCCGCGGTGTCCTGCCCCCAGAAGAGGAGCGACCAGATCAGGTTCGGCGGGGCTTCAAAGCTCGCCAGCTCGGTAGCCGTCACCCGGTACTGCTCATCCACGGCCATGATGCGGTAGAAGTAAGTGACGCCGGGTCGGATCAGGATGGAGGTAGTGTGAGAAGTCTCCAGATCATACAGCGCGTCATCCGGCGTATTAGCCTCGCCGGGGGCAGGCCCGATCCACAACTGGCCATAAGCGGGCCGGTCGGTCTCCCAGGAGAATTCGACTTCGCGCCCGCTGCGGAGCAGGCCCTGGTCGGCGTCCACCGTCACGCTGGTGATAGCCGGCCCGGGCGCATCGGCGGGGAGGAACAGGTCCGGCGGGGAAGTGATCAGGCCATCCTCGCCGTCCAGAATCAGGTCCACCGACGGGGAACCCGGCGCGACGCCCATATCGGCCAGGATGTTATACGTCATCTGCTGGATATAGAGGTCAACCGGGTACAGGTTGACGCCCTGCGCGCCAAGACCCCACGACCACTGGATCGTGCCGCTGGCAAAGACAATCGCCCCGCCGGGGGCAGTGTATCGCGTCGTCTGCGCCAGGGCCGGCCCGGAAGTGGCGTTATTGGAGTTGCCGGCATCGCGCAGCAAGAGGCCGTATACCGGTGTTTCCGCCAGGATGGTCAGGCCGTCCGGCGTGCGGCCGTTATCTACCGTGGCATCCCACTCCCAGCCGAAGATTTCCTCCCCCAGGGTGATGTATGTGCCCGGCGCCATGGATTGCAGATCGGTGTGGCGATAGATCGGGTCGGCGCTGTATTCAGCGTCAATGCGCAGGGGGAAGTAAAAATCATCGTTATCGCCGATATACATCACGCCGACCAGCCCGTTTTCCGGATCGTTCACACCCTCCGGATCGCGGAAGGTCCCGGTCGGGTGGCCGCTGGGATCGGGCGGGCCGTCCTCCGTCGTCTTGTAGGCGACGATCACGCTGTCCGGCTCGCCGGTCCAGGGATCAGGCTCCAGCCGGACACGCCAGTAGCTCGTATTGGCGGAAAAGATGCCCAGATGCACGCCGGCGTCGCGGGCGGCGGTGATGGCGTCGTCTATCTCCTGCGTCCAGTATTCGTCGTGGCCGACGGAGAGGAATACGCGATGGTCGAGCAGCTCGTTATGGGCGCCGGGCAGCCCGGAATGGTGCGTGTCCAGGTTGGTGGAATAGGTCACATCGTAGCCCTGCTGCTCCAGCCAGCGAACCATGGGATATTCCGCCCGGAAGTAGTTGTTCTGGAAGTTCGATCCCAGGTCCATGCCGCCCCGGTAGGGCCTGAAGAGCGAGACGTGGGAGGCGCGCGGGTTGTTCGTGTCGGTCAGGCACACGCCGCTGCTGACGTTGTAGATCGACTTGCCCCCGCGGTTGTTGTAGGCCTGATAGGTGAATATGCTCTGCTGGTACAGGATGTCGGAATCGCGGTCATCGTCGCGCACGACAAAGAGGAGGTAGTTCTCGCCGCCGTCATCCGCGCGGATAAGTTTGGCGACATAGATGCCAGACACCCAGTCCGGCGGCACTTCCATGGTGTAAGAGGGCGCCCAGTTGCTGCAGCTTGTCAGCCCCGTGTTGTACAGGTCCTGCTGGCAGGGGGGCTGCTCGCCGCCGGGCACGTCGGGCACTGTCTCCACCAGCCGTCCCCCCAGGCCGCCATAATATCCGCTACGGTAAATCTGGATATCGAACGCGGGGGCCGCAGCCGTCACATAGAAGCTGATCGCCCCCCCTTTATTGACCGTCGGCGGGTAGGCAAAGCCCTGGATGCTGCCCGTTTCGGCCACAATCCAGCTATCCGAGCCGGGCTGGCAGTTTTCCGCAACAACCGGGTTGGCGGGGTCGGCGCAGGGATCGAGAACGCGCTGGCGAGGCGCCTCCGCCAGCGCGACGCCCGAAAGGGCGAACAGGACCGCCGCCGCCAGCAGCACAGCAAGCGCCACTTTCCGGGCAGGGATGGGCGGCTTCCTCCTGATTGCAGCAGTCATGCGCGGTTATTCTCCTGTGAGGGCGGTCATCCGGACCGCCGATAGATACGGTAGGGGCCGATCTGATCGATCTCCTCATAACCGGTCAGGCTATCGTGATGGTAAACATTCTTGCCGTACGGCCCCACGATCACGTAAAGCGGGTCCACGTAATCCTCGAAATGGTAATCGTCAGAGGTCACGGTAATTCCCTGATTGAGGAGCGTTTCAACGTGATCGGTGGGGAAGTGATAGGGGTTATCGGACAGCAGGGAGACTTCTTTGTCGAAGGTCTCGATCACGGCATCTGCGGGCGCGTTCTCACGGATAAAGTCGCCCAGGCGATAATAGGAATCGTCCCCGTTCAGCATAACGCGCAGGACTGCCTGAAAGGTGGGGATGACGACCACGGAGAACGCCAGGCTGAAGGTCACCACGGCGATGATGGTGGAAAGAGAAAAGCGCCCGCTGCCAAGGATCTCGCTGCGGATCGCCGCCCAGTCAAAATGCAGGCCGCCGGTCAGATCGTAGACAAGGCGCACGGCGAAGATCACCGACAGGAAGGAAACTACGGTCGCGTTGCGGGACCAGCCCAGCGACAGGATGAACATGGACGCGCTGCCCATCAGGAACAGCCACAGGATACCCCATCGCTGCCCCTCATCGTCGCGGCGCAGGGCCAGAATCAACCCGTACAGCAGCGCCGGCAGGAAAGCCACGCTGATCGCCTGCCCGGTAGCCAGGGTGCGGAAGTTCGCCAGATTCGTCTCGAAATCGATCACCAGATAGCCGGTGAGGGTCGCCGCCTGGACTCCCTGGGCGTCGCTGGCAACGGCGCGGTCCGCCCCACCCAGCAAGAAGAGGATGTAGTACATCCAGGCGAAGAAGATCACGCCGGCCACAATCCCCGGCACAACAAAGTAACGCCAGCCCCGACGCCGGTACCAGACCAGATCGACGATCCAGGCCAGCAGCAGCGCCGGCAGGACAAAGACCGCATTCTGGTACTTGGTGATGCTGGAAAGCCCCATCAACACCCCCACCCCGAGGAGCGTATACCAGCGGCGCTCGCCCGGCCGCAACCAGAACCACAGCCCGGCCAGCAAAAAGAACAACCCCGGCCCTTCGCCAGTGTGTTCGCCACGGAGCAGGGCCGGCATCAGCAGGTCGATGCCGACCACGGCCAGAATGACGGCCAGCAGGGCGCCGCGCCAGTCCGTCACCAGCGCAGCGAGGCCGTACAGCGCGATCAGGGCCAGCGCCCCATAGGCCACCACGACCGCCCGGCCCTGGGGGATGCCGACACCGAAGAGCCTGTAGACGAGCGCGACGGGCAGGATCACGGTCGGGCCGGTGCTGGCCACGGGGCCGGTGTAGCGGTAGCCAGCCTGGCTGGCCTCAGCGTAGACGCCCTCCCGGGCGAAGGTCCGCGCCACGTTGAAGAACGCGCCTTCGTCAAAGCCCGCTGTGGAGTAGTACGGCAGGCGGTACAGCAGCAGAAAGGCGACGAAGACAATCACCCCGCCATAGAGCAGCCAGACCGGCCAGCGCCGGTTAGCCAGGGCCGGCGCGGAGGAAGGAGATTGGGCACCGGTGCTCACAACGCCACCTCCTCCCGGGCACGCTCTGGCTGGCGGGCGGGCATCCCGGCCAGGTCCTCCAGGACCAGGGCCGCCGTCCGGCTGGCCAGAGTCGTGATCGATTCGCCGTTGTTCAGGTCAGGATAGACCTGGACGCTGTTGCTGATATACAGCCCGGCCACCGGCAGCCGGATTGGAGGGATGTCCTGCGTCGTCCCGATCGGGCGCAGCGGCTCCACGTAACGCGCCCGCTGGACCAGAAAATCGCGGATATTGGCTTCCTCATAAGCGGGGAACATGCGCCGGAAGTGCTTCATCCACTCCGCCCGCACCTGGTCATCGGACCAGCCGAGCAGCGCGCTATCCGGCGCCAGATACTTGGGCAGGTAGACGAGGTGATGCCCGCCGACATGCTCCGGGTCGATCAGGTTCGTCGTCTCCACCACAGCCGTGAACGGGATCGAGTCGTCGGTGATGTTCAGCACGTAATACGGCGTCAGCCGCTCCTTGAGGATCAGCAGCGGGCAAAGCACGCCCAGATACTCCTGCCGGCTGAGCAACTCCCGCACGGCCGCCGGCGCGCCGGGGATCAGCGAGGCCAGCAGCGGCGACTGGAGCGTGCTGATCACGGCGTCGTAAGGGACGACCTGATCGCCGATCTTCAGCCCGGTCACCCGCCCGGCGGGCGCGCCATCATCCGCGATCACGATCTCGTCAATAGCCGTCCGGAGGCGAATATCCACCCCCAGCCGCTCGCAGGCCGCCGCCAGTGCCTCAATCAGGGTGTAGTAGCCGCCCTCCAGGTAGCACATCATCTCTTTAGAAGTGACGCCCTGGCGGGTGGCCATCATGCGCCGCAAACGGGACCAGATATAAGTAGCCGGGACATCGGCAGTTTCGCTGTCGAACTTGGCCCGCAGCAGCGGCTTCCACACCTTCTGGTAGACACCGCGCCCGCTGACCCGCACCAGCCAGTCCTCGACCGGCTGGCGATCCATCCTGTCGGCGTCGCGCTCCAGCTGGGCGTAGATGATCTGGAGGCCCAGCCGGAAGCGCTGGAAGAAGTTCAGCGGCGGGAAGAGGGCGAAGTCCACCGGCGTGTTGAACGGATAGAGCTTGCCGCCGTCGTAGAAGCCCTGTCTGGTGGCGGTGAAGTGCAGACGGTCGGCGACGCCGGTCTCGCGGATCAGCGTCTGCATCGACATGTCGCTGCTGAGGATGGTGTGGTAGAAGCGATCTACGCGGACGCCGTCATAGGGCAAAAATGTCGCCAGCCCGCCCAGCCGGTCGCCGCGCTCGTACACGGTGATGCGCCGCCCGGCCTGCGCCAGACGGTAGGCCAGGGCCAGCCCGCCAATGCCGCCGCCAATGATGGCGATGGAAGCAGTCTCTTGATCAGGAGTTGGGGAATCAGGAGATAAGACCATGTCACAATTCTTTTCCAGAACAAAACACTAAACGCTGTTTTATCGGAGCCAGATAAACCGGAGGCCATGTCCGCTCCTCACCGGAACAGGGCCAGAAACGTCTGCGCCAGGATGCCGATATCGCGCCGCAGGCTGGCGTGGCGGGCATATTCCAGATCGATACTCAGCTTCTCCGGCATGACCTGCTGGATGTAGATCGTTTCCCAGTCCGGGCCGGTCAGCACCGCTTCCTCATGGCGGTAGCGGACAGAAGCCGGGCTGGTGATGCCGGGCCGCACAGAAAGCACCTCCTGCTGTTCCGGCGTATACAGCGCGACGTAACGCGGATCCTCCGGGCGCGGCCCCACCACACTCATATCGCCTTTCAGCACATTGAAGAGCTGGGGCAGCTCATCCAGCTTGGTGCGGCGCAGCACGCGCCCCACCCCGGTTACGCGGGAGTCGCCGGCGGTGGTGATGCCCGGCCCCTGCCGATCCGCGCCGGCGATCATCGAGCGAAACTTGAACAGCCTGAAAGGCACACCACCCCGCCCGATGCGCGTCGCCCGGTAGAACACCGGGCCGGGCGACTCCAGTTTGACTGCCACGGCCAGCACCAGCAACAGGGGGGAAAGAATCACCAGCCCGGCGGCGCTGGCCAGCACGTCAAACGCGCGCTTGATCATGCACTTTTACCCTCCAGGCCGAAGATATCCGCCACGTCCAGCACCGCATCGATGACATCCGTGACATCCGTATCCGTCAACTGCGGGTGCAGCGGGATCGAAACCATGCGCTGGTATTCGCGGTAGGCAACGGGGAAGTCCTCCGGCTGCCAGCCGTATTTATCCCGGTAGTAGGGGTGCAGGTGCACCGGGATGAAGTGCACGCTGACGCCGATGTTACGGGCGAACATCTCCTCGACGAAGCGATTGCGATCCACCGAGAACTTATCCAGATTCAGCCGCAGGACATAGAGATGCAGGGCATGATCCACATTGGGGCGCTCGACCGGGATCTGGAATTCCGGCCGGGCGCCGAAAGCCTGGTTGTAGCGCTCCATAATCAGGCGGCGGCGGTTCTGCATGGCGGTGAGCTTCTCCAACTGCACCAGCCCCAGCGCGGCCTGGATATCGGTCATGTTGTACTTGAACCCGGCCTCGACTACCTCGTAGAACCACGACCCCCCGACGCCGTAGCGCTTCCAGGCGTCGCGGCTCATGCCGTGCAGGCTGAAGATACGCGCCCGCTCCACCAGCTCAGCCGAGCCGGTGAGCATACCGCCCTCGGCAGTGGTCAGGTTCTTGGTGGCGTAAAAGCTGAAAGCAGTCAGATGGCCGATAGTCCCGATTGGCTGGTCTTCATAAGAAGCCGGCAGGGCATGCGCCGCATCTTCGATCACGTAGATGCCGTGTTCTTCCGCCAGCGCCATGATCGGGTTCATATCCACCGGGTGCCCGGCATAATGCACCGGGATGATCGCCTTTGTGCGCGGGGTGATGGCCGCGGCCACAGCGGCGGGGTCCATCGTCATGATATCCGGCTCGATATCCACCAGGACCGACGTGGCCCCCACATGCTCGATCACATGCGCCGTCGAGCAAAAAGTCATGGTCGTGGTGATAACTTCATCCCCCGGGCCAATGCCCAGCGCGGCCAGGGCGATATGCAGCGCGCCAGTGCAGGAGTTCACGGCCAGGGCGTCCTCGGCCTGCAGCGAGGCGGCGAACTGGCGCTCGAATTCCCTGGTCTTGGGGCCGGTAGTGATCCAGCCGGAGCGCAGCGTATCAACTACGGCGGCGATCTCTTCTTCCCCGATGGCGGGTGGAGAGAAAGTCAGAAACCTGTCGCGGTACTGGCGCGGCGCACGGGGGGCTGGCTCAGTCACCAGCGGCGAAGTCGATGTAAGCGGAGTCTGTATGTCTACCATTACCTGTACCCTGCGCCTTTCCCGGTAGGGCGATCCCCCGCCGGAATATATCAACCAACTCAATATGTCTGCTGTATAAGCACGGCTTCAAAGCTGTATAAAAACGGACAATCCGATTACTACTGCACCAGTCCGTCTGCCGATTGCGATGCTTCCAGCCAGGGAGGTATGGCGGGTGTCGCTGCGGAGAGGTTCTGAGCCGCCTCCTCCACCGGGGAGGGCTGCTCCGCTTCGGGCGTCACGTCGTACGCCTGGCGGATGCATTCGCGGATGCGCGCCAGGGCGCTGGCTCCGTCATCCAGGCTGTGCTGAAGCGCCGCTTCTGGCGTGGAGGCATCCACCGAAGCGACCAGCGCCTCGACCTGCTGCAGCAGGAACTGCCCCCGGAACCGGCTTTCCTGATTGATCAACTGCACAATATGAGGATGCGCCGTAGCCACGGCGACCTCCGACTTTAACTGGAGCGTTTCGTGCAACTTCTCACCGGGGCGCGTGCCGGTGAAGACGATCGGGATATCCTCATAGGGGCGCAGGCCGCGCAGCCGGATCATGCGCTCGGCCAGGTCTACAATGCGCACGACCTCGCCCATGCGCAGCATGTACAGATCGTTGCCGCGGGTCAGGCAGGCGGCGTGCAGGACCAGGTTGACGGCTTCGGCGATGGTCATGAAGTAGCGCGTCATATCCTTGTGGGTGACGGTGACCGGGCCGCCCTGATCGATCTGGCGCTCGAACGTAGGCACCACGCTGCCCCGGCTGGCCAGCACATTGCCGAAGCGGACCGACGTGAACAGCGTGCGGTGGTTATTCTCCTGAGCATAGGCGTGCATCAGCAGCTCGCCCAGCCGCTTGGTGGCCCCCATGACGCTGGAAGGATCGACGGCCTTATCGGTGGAAATCAGGACAAAGCGCTCCACCTCGTACTGGCGGGCCAGATCAGCCAGCGTGCGCGTGCCGTGAACATTGACGCGCACCCCCTCCGATGGAAAGCTCTGCAGCATGGGGACATGCTTGTAAGCCGCGGCGTGAAAGACCACCTGCGGGCGGTAACGGATGAACAACGCCTCCAGCGTGCGGCGGTTGGTGACATCGGCCAGCAGCGGCACAATCACCGCCTGCGGGGCGCTGGCCATCAGCTCCACGCACAGATCGTGCAGGCCGCTTTCGTTGTTATCCAGCACCAGCAACCGAATCGGGTCATAGTCCAGAAGCTGGCGGCTAAGCTCGGAGCCGATGGAGCCGGCGGCGCCGGTGACCAGAATCACTTTGCGGGTGATCGGGGTCAGGTCCACCCCGGCGTGGCGATCGACGATCTTGCGGCCCAGAATATCTTCCGGGAGGACATCGCGCAGGAGGGAGACGCCGTGCTTGGCATCCATCAGGGCCAGGGTGTTGGGCACAACCTTGATGCGGGCGGGCGTGCTTTCGCAATAGGCCAGAATCTCGCGGAAGTCGGGGCCGGAGATATTGTGAATGGCGAGGACGATCAGCTCAACGTCGTACTGCTCAACCAGGCGGGGGATATCGGCGCGCCCGCCCATGACCTGCGTGCCCTCGATGTACAGGCCGCGCTTGTCCGGGTCGTCATCGACAAACCCGATGACATGATACTTATGCTCGGCATGCCAGCGGTGCTTGAGCCGCCACACAAAGGTCTGGCCGGATTCGCCGGCGCCGACGATCAGGACGGGCGTCATGTGGACATCGCCCTCCGGCACCTGCCCGTGCCAGAGGGTGTACCAGCGCCAGGACAGGCCGGTGACCAGCCGCGAACGATAGCGGACCCCGACCATACCCATTATGCCCAGCATGCTGCCAACCATGATGACGCTCAGCGGCAGGGGGCGCTCCGGCGAGGCGAGGGCCAGGTTGATCGCCACCGTTGACACAGCGGCGGCGGCAGTCGAATATACCAGCAGGATCACCTCATGCCCGCTGGAACGCGCCCAGATATGGTAGTAGACGCCGAAGAGGTAGTTAAAGACGACCTGAATGCTGACGGCCAGCAGGATGAAGCCGACGCTCTGGAAGTAGACCAGGGTTGAAGTCAGCGCGCGGGCGAAGAAAGCCATCGTATAGGCGGCCCACACGATGGCGATATCAATAGCTGCCCAGGTCAGGATACGCTTGATATGGCGCGAGCCGCCAGGCGGCAAACCCTTCATCTTCCACACCTCCCCCAGGACCTTCTACTACCAGTAAACCTGAACCGACGATACTCATTACACTGCCTGTAGCCACCGGGCTTTCACCGGCAGCAGGAGACTCAGGGCGTCCCCGATGTCTCCGAGACCGGAGTCTCCGTAACTGGTGCTTCCGGGGCAGCCGCCTCCTGATCCGCTCCCCCCTCCACCAGATAGAACATGCGAATTCGCAGCGCGCCCAGCCGCACTTCGCCGCCGTTAGCGAACGGATAGACCTGGTGAGGGATCATCGACTCATTGTTGAGCCAGGACCCGTTGCTGCTGCCCAGATCCTCAACGTAGAAGCCATCCGAACGGCGGTGAATAGCCAGGTGGACGCGGGACACGCCCTTATCAAAGGCGTTGAAAGCATCCAGATCGACATGGGTGTCCTGAGGAGCGTCCTCGCGGTAGCGGCCCAGAGTCACCCGCCGGGAGACCATCACCGAGAGCGGCTCCTGGTGGTCCTCAACAAACAGGACCATCGCATTACGCTGCATATCCTTTGAATTGATCTGCGGGACGGCGCGCGATTTGTTCAGACGGTCCGTCTGTCGCTCCGCCGCAGTGCGCTTCCCTTCTACAGCGGTGGCTGTGACCGGTTCCAGCATGACAGGCAGCACCTCGCGGTGGGGCAAAGTGTCGGAGCCAGCTCCGTAGTAGTAGGGAGCGGTGTAGGTCATATCGCTGGAGCGGACCCGGTTGAGCACAACGCCGCGCACAGTCAACCCGAGCTGCCGGAACTGCTCCTTAACTTCCAGGGCGGCGTGGCGACGGGTGCGGCGGGACCGGACGACCAGCACCACCGGGGCGCCGGTTGTCGCCGCCAGGACGTAGGTATCGGCCACGCTGAGCACCGGAGGCGTATCGAAGATAATCACATCCACGGCATCCGCCCGCTCCAGCACGGTGAACCAGCGCTGCATAAAAACGGAGCCGAGCCGCTCAGCCGGGTTAGGCGGGATAGGCCCGCTGGTCATGACGCGCAGGCCGGGGACCTGAGTATCCTGAATACAGTTGGCAAACCGCTCGATAAAGGTGAGCTGCTCCGGGTCACCGCTGAGGGCGATAGAGGGGTCCACCTCCAGCAGCGAACTCAGCCCCACCTCATTCCGGAGGCCGAAAACCTCGTGCACGCGCGGGCGGCGCAGATCGGCATCGACAAGCAGGACGCGATAGTTGGCGAAAGCCAGCGTGACCGCCAGGTTAGAGGCGGTGACGGTCTTGCCATCGGCGGCGCTGGGGCTGGTGACAATATAGAGCTGCTTCCGGTAGTTTTCGTTGGCGTAAAGAAGCCGGGTGCGCAGGGCGCGGTACTCCTCAGCAATCGGGGACGTGGTGTTCTCCAGCGTCACCAGACCGGGGTTCCGCTTGCGGAAGCCGCCGTAGCCGCCGATCTTGCCCAGGACGGGCAGGCCCAGCACCTGCAGAATATCCTCCGAAGTCTTGATGGTGTCATCCAGATATTCCAGGAACATGGTCAGGACGAGGACGGCAATCCCACCGGCAAGGCCGCTGATGAGGGCGCTCGACCACGGATCAGGGGCCCGGGCTTTATCGGGGACAGAGGCCGGTTGTATGATATCAAGGGAGTTGATCTTGGCCTGGTAGTTGGAGATCGCGTTGCTGTAAGCGGCAATCGTGGCCGAAGTCGCGTTGATCTGCTCGATCAGGAGGTTGCGATCGTCCGTCAACTGGGTCAGCTCTCTGTCGCCCACGTTCAGGGCGATGGCCCCTTCGGCCAGCCGGGTGTTGATCTCATCCAGGCGCTCATTCATCTGGGCCAGTATGGTCTGCAGCCGGCCAATCTCCTCGCTGACAAAAGTGACCTGTTCCTGCTGCTCTGGCGTCAGGTTAGTCGGGCTGTTGAGGATCAACTGGTTAGCCAGCTCATTGGCGATGGCCGCCGCCAGCACCGGATCGGCATTGGTGACCCGGAGCCTCAGGAGCGATGTCCCGCTGAGGACCTCCGTATCGACCATGTTAGAGATGGCGTCGGGACTCAGATCAAAGCCCCCGGCTGTGATTGTTGCCTGCAGGACTCTGGCCGTCTTGAGCAGAATCTGGTAGGTGCGGGCCAGTTGCGCGCCCGTGGTGATTTCGCTGGAGCTGGGGTTAGGGGACTGGATGTACGTGCCGATAGACAGCATGACTTCGGCCCGGTACAGCGGCACCTGACTCTTGGCCCAGGAGTACGCAAGGCCGGCGCCGAGGACAATCCCGAGGACGAACAGCCACCAGCGCTTACGGAATAAGCGGAAATAATCCGTGATTTCCATAAAATAACAACCTTAACTAAAGTGAATGGCCGGTCGAATGGAATTAGACAATTAAACCGAGCAACAATTGATTATCATACTCATTCTACAATTAATATATTTCCCTTTCCTCTACTGGTCACCAGGATACCGCCGCCGCAAGCTGTCTCGCACAGACTGCCTTACCGCAGCGGATCCGTTACCTGACAAGCGTCCGCACTGCCCGAATAGACCGAACATCCCACTGGCACAGATGCCGCCATTACCTTAACACATATTTGGCAAGCTGGCTACTGTTCTGCATACCAAAACTTGACTAGCAATGTAGTCGAATAGTCCTCATAACACACTACCCCCCCCGATTATAAGGCAGGTAATGTGTCGCATTTATAAAAAAATTGTGAATTTTTGGCAGCGCCTTCTGATACGCGGGGGCATTACACCGGGTGAGCCGCTTTTTCTACCCCCAGGCGACGCCAAATTAGAACGGGGACTCACCCGTTTCGGTCAGTTGTCAGCAGAGTCTCATCGGTACTGGCAACACCCCCATGTAACGCCATCCGCGTTACCAGACCGCTCCACACACCCCCAACCAGCAGGAACATTAACCCGATGGCGGGGGTCATATAGCGGACGATGGAGAGTGCAATGACTGTCATCGCCCAGAAGTACAGCACACTGACCAGAACCAGGGCTGCCACCTGGCGGTGGATACCCTTTCTCCGAATGGCCAGGAACATCCCCAGGAGCAAAAGCGCCAAAAAAGGAATTTGCACCAGCAGAATCAGGGCGTCGTAGCGCGTGCTGTCGGTTGCATACCAGCTCCGAACCAGTTTGATGAGAAACAGCTTGATCACCGCCCCCGGCCGACTTTCCAACTGTTCGACCAGGTAAACCGCAATCTTACCAAAGGAGTTCAGTTCGTTGTATTGCTGGTCGTAAATATCCTGCTGGAGCACTCGCACATCGTCCGGCACATCGATTCTGCGCGCTTCAGTGGGGTCGACCGCATCCGAAAGGCCGTCCAACATGCTGGGCACGCCGCCTGTACTGAGGGGGATCACCGTCCCCGTGCCGGCCAGTGCCCAGCCCTCCCAGGGCAGCACGACAATGAGGTTGCCGAGCAGGATCAGGCCGACTAGCCCCCACCGCCAGCGAAAAGCCAGATCGCGCCGAGCCAGCCAGACGAACACGGCCACGATCACACCCATCGCAATCGCGATCGGGCGGATCAGCATGGCCAGGCCCAACAGGGTACCGCACAAGACAGCCCAACCGGCAAACAATCGCAGGTCGCCGGCGCCCAGCAGGATACGCAAAAGAAGCACTCCAAATGCGGCGTACAAAACAGTCGAGAAGAGAATCTCAGAACTGGGATACGTGGCACTATAAAGCGCCGGCGGGTAGACCGACCAGAGCACCGCGGCGCCAAACGCCGGCAGCGCTCCCCATAGCCGGCGGCTTATCACGAATATCAGCACTGCCGAGAGACCGGCGCAGACCAGCACAAAGAAGGTAAGCGGAAGGGCCGGTGTACGCCCCAGATGATACAGACCGGCAAGGATCAGGGGGAACACAGGAGGGTAGCGGAAGTTGACCAACCCTCTGCCCTCCAGCAGATCGCGTACCTGAGTCTGGTAATCGCCCATAATGGCGGCATACGCTTCCGTACTGTCAAGCGGCCCCTGCCAGAACGACGGGGGAAAGAACACCCAGAAGACCAGTACGGCCAGCACCGCCACCGCAAAGACCGCCAGCACACCCCAATGCGATTCCGCCAGAATTCGCGCGCGCATCATACGCCACTACCCCGATCCATTAGTTCTCTTACCATGCCACAAACATACATTATCATAATACCGGCCCAGCCTCACGGCAAGTCAGCCTGCGGCGCGCCCTCCCCCGCCGGAACAGGCCGGGAAGCCTGTTCGCGGAAGCCGAACCGGGCGAACACAATCAGCCCGGTCAGGATGATCGCAGCCGCCACCCGGAACACCGTCACCGCCCCGACCGCGTCGTACAGGTGGCCGGCCAGGAGGACACCCGCCACCCGCCCCAGGCCGTACTGGGCGAACATGGACAGCACAGCCTGCGAGCTGGCGGCCAGCCCTTCCGGCGCAATCTGGCTGACATAGATGGTCGCTGCCGTCCACAGCGCCGAGAATGACAGGCCGTGCAGGAGCTGGAAGAGGCCGACCTGCCACGGCGCAATCGCCAGCGAGTAGCCCAGCGCCCGCACAAAAGAAGCTGTCACGGACATCAGGATCACCCCGCGCACCGAATAGCGGCGCAGCAGCCAGGGCGTCAGGAGGAAGATCGGCAGCTCGCTGAGGGTGGAGAGCAGGAAGATCACCCCGAGCTGGCTTTCATCGGCCCCCAGCGAGCGGGCGTAGAGGCCGTAGAAGTTGTCGTACATGGCGAAGCCCGTGCCGGCCAGGAAGATCGCCGTCAGCAGGACGCGCCAGCGGTAGTCGCCGATGATCCGGCGCAGCCCGGCCAGGTAAGCCTGCGGCTCGCCGCGCCGGGGGATGGGCAGTCGCGAGGCCACCAGAGCCGCCATCGTAATCAGCACGGCGAAGATGATGAAGATGCTGCTCAGCCCGTGCCGGACGGCAATCTGGCCGGTGATGAACGACGACAGGCCAAAACCCACCGCGCCCCACACCCGCAGCCAGCCATAAAGCTGCCGCTCCTGATCGAGCATGGTCAGGATGGCGCTGTCGGCCAGGGGGATGATCGGGGCCAGGAAGAACATGTACCACAGGGTGAGCACGGCCAGCTCGCCGAAGCCGGTCGCGCCGGTCAGCAGCAGCGCCGGGAGCGCCGTGCCGAGCAGAGTCAGCGGCAGCAGGACGCGGTTCAGCCGCAGCCGGTCGGCCAGCCCGGTCCACATTGGCGCCGCGAACAGCGTCATCAGCGTGGGCAGCGCGGCCAGCACCCCGATCTGGCTGGAGGTCATGCCGGCGCTCTGATAAAAGAGGTTGAAGTACGGGTAAGTGGCGCCGCCGGCGGCGAAAAATGCCAGGTAAAAAGCGGAACCCAGCAGGCGTGCCCGGCGCGTGGAAGACACTGCGCTCATACCAGGTGGGCCGGGCCGAAGCCGTGCGGCAGCAAATCGTACAGGGCGCCCTCGTGGACGATGCGCCCGCCTTCGTCAGCCATGATCACGGTCAGCTCCGGCGCGAATTCGTACAGCACCTGCCGGCAGATACCACAGGGCGACCCTCCGTTGGCGGTCACCACAGCGACTGCGACGAAATGGCGCTCCCCCTCGCTGACGGCCTTGACGACCGCCGTCCGTTCGGCGCATATGGTCGCCCCGAAGGTGGCGTTCTCCACATTACAGCCAGTGACGATCCGGCCGTCCGGCAGCAGCAGGGCCGCCCCCACCCGATAGTTGGAATAGGGAGCATAGGCGCGCAGGCGGACTTCTTGCGCCGCGGCGATCAGAGCGCGGCGCACAGGTTCATCAAGCGGCATAGTTCACGCTTTCGACAACACAGCGTATAAAACCGGAGAGCCTCATTGTAGCGCCGGATGCGCGTCCTCGCTAAACCTGCTAAAGATGGGTACAGCAAAAGCGGCTCGGCCAGCTTCTCTTTACGGCGGAAACGCCCGCTTCCCCCGCTTTTACCGTCCGATATCCGGCAGCAGGCTCCCCTCCCGGACAACCAGGCCGTGCCGGAGTCCCTCGTTCGCGGCGCTGGCGGCGCTCCTCACCCGGCAATCGAAGCATCCCACAGTGATGCCCCGGGGGTCAGGTTATGTCTGCTTCCCAGTCTTCAATCTGTAGACTGGCTACTCTCGTGAATTCGCGGATGTTATGGGTCACCAGAACCAGCCCATTGGCCAGAGCAATCGCGACAACCATCAGATCATTGGGGCCGATCGGGGTTCCAGCCTGTTCAAGGTCGGCCCGGATTCGCCCATATAACGCGGCGGCGGCATCATCAAACGGCAGAGATACAAAACGTTCTACGAAAGCCTGTTGCCTTAGCAGTGTTATCTGCGGGGAGCGGCTCTTCATCGCACCAAAATACAGTTCTGCTTTAACAACAGAACATACCGCGATATCCGATTCAGATATCCTGCGAAGGCGTTCTGAGATTGCCTGTGAGCGCTGGTTCAGATGACGGATGCAGGTGTTAGTATCGAGCAAGTATTTCATTCCAGTAGCTCGCGCTCTTCATAGTCGCCCTGCGGCCAGCGCTGGATGGGATCGTCAGCCAGGATGCCAGCAGTACGATTGATAAATTCCTGCCAGGGCATCCGGCGAAATGCCTCAACTTCCAGATCGTGCTTCAACTCTGCACTGATAAGCTCCAACAATCGCGCCTTTTCGATGAGCGACAACCGGTTAGCCAGCATCACCACCTGATCAAAGAGTGTCACGTTCCCACCTCCCCGCCTTTTACCGCCCGATATCCAGCAGCAGGCTGCCCTCCCGGACGACCAGGCCGTGCCGGAGACCCTCATTCGCGGCGCTGGCGGCCTCCAGGCCCTCCTCCACGACCTGGCTGATATACGGCCAGGCCGCGTTGAGGAAGGCGTGCGTCGCCGTCCGCCCGACGACGCCGGGCACATTCAGCACGCAGTAGTGGTTGACGCCCTCCGCCACAAAGATCGGCTGGTCGTGGCTGGTCGGCCGGCTGGTCTCCACACAGCCGCCCTGATCGATGCTCATGTCGATGATCAGGGAGCCGGGGCGCATGGAGCGCACCATATCGCGGGTGATGATGATCGGCGCGCGCTGGCCCGATATCTGCACCGCGCCCACCAGCACATCGGCGAATCGGCACACGCGCTGCAAATTGAAGTCGTGGGAGACCATAGTGGTGAGCTGACCCTGGAAGCACTCATGCGCATTCTGCAGCACATGCAGATCGCGATCCATCAGGATCACCCGCGCCCCGTTGCGCAGGAAGGCTTCGGCGGCGCTGCTGCCGACCACGCCCGCCCCGACAATCACGACATCGGCCGGGGGCACGCCCGCCGTCCCGCCCAGGAGGATGCCCTTGCCGCCGCGGTTGTTCTGCAGGAACTGCGCCGCCACCTGGGCGCACATCTGCCCGCCAATCTGGCTGAGCGGGTACAGCACCGGCAGCCGGCCATCAGGACTCTGGATCAGCTCGAAAGCCACAACGGAGACGCCCCGCTCCAGCAGCGCCCGGCGGTGACTCTCGTGCATCGAGGCCAGCAGCACGAAGGACATCAGAGTCTGGCCGGGCCGCATCAGGGCGATCTCGTCCATCGTCGGGCGCTGCACCTTGAGCACCAGGTCGGCCCGGCGGAACGGCTCATCGTGGGTGTAAGCCAGCCGCGCGCCGGCCTGCTCATATTCAGCATCGGAGAAGCCGCTGCCCAGCCCGGCCCCGGCTTCGATATAGCAGGTATGGCCGCGCGCCGTCAGGATGGAGACCCCGGCCGGAGTCATGCCGACGCGGTATTCGTCAGATTGCAGCTCTTTGGGGATGCCAATAGTCAGGGCCATGCCCGGTCCTCCCGGCGCGGCAGGCGCGCGTATACACAATCTACAGGCGGTATGCGCCCCATTCTACCGCAGATCAGGCAGCAGGGAGTGACCAATGAGGAACGGAGAGCAGGGAAAGCGCGAAGCGTGGGGGCACAGAAGGCGCAAATGAAATGGGGAGGGGCGGGCGGCGCTTCCCTGTTTCTCCGCCCCGGGGGTATACTACAGGCGGACTGTCCGGCAGGAACAGCCTTCTGTTTTGTCCATGATGAGTCAACCGGGGAGCGAACGTATGGCTACACTCTCTTCCACCCAGCTTGCCCACCAGGCGCTGGAAAGCGGCGGCGGCGTTGTCCGCCTGATGCCCAACTGGGTCCCGCGCTCATTCTGCGTGCCGGGGCGGCGGCTGCGGCTGCACCCGAACGATCTGTACGCGCTGGGCGCGTCGCGCGGCGGCATTGACGAGCGCTGGTTCTCCTCCACCACGCGGGCCGATAACGGCCCCGGCACGCCCGAAGATGAAGGTCTGAGCTACATCTATGTTGACGCCGGGCACAAGGTCACCCTGCTGGAGGCGCTGGAAGCCCTGGGCGCGGATTTTCTGGGCCAGGACGTGCTGGACCGCTACGGCGGCTGGGTGATGTACAGCAAATTCTTCGATAACATGTACCCGCTGCCGCACCATCTCCACCAGAATGACGAGAAAGCCGCCGATGTCGGGATGCTCGGCAAACCGGAAGCCTACTTTTTCCCGGCGCAGTACAACTTCGCCCTCAACACCTTCCCCTACACCTTCTTCGGGCTGGAGCCGGGCACGACGCCGGAACAGGTGATCGACTGCCTCAAGCGCTGGGAGGAAGGTGACAACGGCATTCTGGGCATCTCCAAAGCCTACCGGCTGGAAGTCGATACCGGCTGGTACGTGCCGCCGGGCATCCTGCACGCGCCGGGCACGCTGTGCACCTACGAGCCGCAGCGGGCCAGCGACGTGTTCTCCATGTGGCAGTCGCTGGTGGCCGACTACCAGGTCGTTGACCGGAGCATGCTGGTCAGGAATGTGCCGCAGGATAAGCACTACGACTACGACTACCTGCTCTCGCTGCTGGACTGGGAAGCCAATGTCGATCCGACATTCAAGAAGAATCACTATCTGGCGCCTGTCCCGACCGGCCCGGCTGATGCCGAAGCGGCCGGCTACCGCGCGGAATGGGTGGTTTACGGCAGCGAGTGGTTCAGCGCCAAACGGCTGACAGTGCTGCCGGGCCGGACGGTCAAAGTCTCCGAACCGGTCGGCTACGGCACGATCTGCATCCAGGGCAGCGGCCGGTTCGGCACCCACACGGTCGCCGCGCCGACGCTGATCCGCTTCGGCCAGATGACGGAGGACGAATTCTTCGTCAGCGTCGGGGCGGCCAGGGCCGGCGTGACCATCGCCAACCACAGCGCGGACGAGCCGCTGGTTATGCTCCAGCACTTCAACCCCGGCCATCCGGACGTCCCGGCGCTGTAGCGTCACCCTGTCCCTCC
>WBZO01000771.1_pt2 | contig 32203 bp, 32 predicted proteins | sample 5204261 | NCBI WGS metagenome assembly WBZO01 (sample SAMN12412400, study PRJNA552823) | activated sludge metagenome | isolation source: activated sludge from anammox sidestream of wastewater treatment plant... | place: USA: North Carolina | collected 2017-09
GGTTGGGAGGGGTACGATCTGGACTAACCGACACTCAAGCGAGACCGGGCATTCCCGGATCATCGGGGCGGTCTTCAGCGAGCCGTAGAAGATCCCGAAGGTCCCTGATTTGTCGACCTTTTCTCCAGACACAAGCCCGCAGTAATCTGTCTTCTCGAGAAGGTCCGATGATGGGATGTTCACTGAGAAGGTCTTTGTCTCTGCTATGCCTTTCGATGTATAGTGGTGATTCGCAATCCCGCAGACGAGCATCGGCGGGCTTGCATTCGCCCGCGAGCACCAGCCAACAGCCATGAAATTGGCAATCCCTGAAACCTGCGTCCCTACAAGAACCACAGGCATCGGAATGAAAAAGTTCTGTCCGATCTGCATCTTATCCATAGTTTTTCCTCACCCCTCCGCAATATGCGAATCTTCTGGCAGAATGCCATGGCAGGCAGATTACATACGATTCTTCTGCAAGGGCAATCTGAACCGTTAGCGAAAAATATGACTTAACTGTATATATAGGAAATACAGACAAAATAGAAACATACTTCCATTGGAGTAACTATGACCTACACGAAGAAAGGGAAGACCTATCATTGCTCAGTGGAGGCCGCTCTGGATGTGATCGGAGGCAAGTGGAAACCCCTCATCCTCTGGGCCCTCGGAGATAAAGTGTTGCGCTTTAGCCAGCTGCAAAAGGCGATACCGGGCGTCAACACCAAGATGCTGACAAAGCAGCTTCGCGAACTGGAGGAAGATGGGGTAATCAAGCGGACGGTTTATCCCGAAGTGCCACCACGTGTGGAATACAAGATCACGGATTTCGGGAAGACGCTAATTCCGATTCTGGAAGCGCTCTGCAACTGGGGAGCAAACTACCTTGAGATTGAGGACGCAGCTTCTCGCCAATGCCCAAATAACGCGGGAAAGAAGAAATGAGATCCATGATGAATGCGGCAGTTGTCTAATCTCCGAGCATATTGATATTGAAAACAGCCTATTTTGCGGTAAGGGTTTTCGTGTTACGAGTGATGTGCTCACTCCAATATCAAGTTCGCTCTGGCTTTCGATTGATGGTAAGTGATTTTGAGTGAAATGAATCCGGTGCAGCGGATATGCTCACCCACTCGTTTATGATGTTAGAAATACAAAACATTTAAATACCCTCATGTGATAAATACCTAACATACATACTGAGAAATACTGCAGTCCATCAGGAAGGTGGCCGATGACCAAGGCCATCGCCTAACGGACAGAAGAGGTAATCATGAGAATAGATAGATTTTCAGCAGGCATGCTGCTCGGAGCTGCATTGATCTTTGCGGGAGTACTTTTAACTCAAGCGGGATACGACGCGTTCTTCCTGGTGGCAGGAGGGGTGGCCGCACTGGCCACGACCGCTGTCCGGCGATGGCAGAGAGGCAATGAGCCGGAAAAGGACGAAAGGACGAATAAGATCAGGGCCTTCGGCCTGGCCTATTCTTGGTTGGTGAGCATGATTTTAGTCCTGGTCATTTTCTGTGCCACAATCATGGGATTCATCTCGATTGATGCCATCACGGCCTTATCGATCACCATTTACATTATGGCTGGCAGCGCCATCGTCTCGCTCGCCGTTCTTCACCGCCGGGGCGATGTGGATTGGTCCTGAGAACGCGCATAAAAGAGCTGAGGGCCAGACACGGGCTCACCCAGGAGGAGCTTGCCCGTATGGTAGGGGTGAGAAGAGAGACGATTCTCTTCTTGGAGAAGGGCAAATACAATCCATCGCTAAAGCTTGCCTACAAGATCGCCTTGGCTCTGCAGGCCAGCATCGATGAGATATTCATTTTCGAGGAGGAGGATCTGAAGTGAGACAAAGCCGAGATCTCAGTAGTAGCGATTATATCAAAAAGTTTTCAGGCATATTGCTGTTGATTTCCATGCTAATTCTGGTGGCCAGAGATGGACCTTACAGTCCCGGCCCTAATGGCGAAGACGGCTCTCTGATCCCCCGTCAGGTATTGTTTGGCAACCCGGACAAAACCAGCGTCAAGATCAGCCCTGACGGGAGCCAAATAAGCTATCTGGCTCCGGCAAATGGAGTCCTCAACCTCTGGGTGGCCCCCGCCGAGGATCCCCTGAGGGCAAGGCCAGTGACGAACGATACACACCGCGGTATTCGGAGTTATGCCTGGGCATATAATAATGAGGTTCTCTATCTCCAGGATACGGATGGAGACGAGAACTGGAGGCTTTTCAAGGTTAATCCGGGTCCCGGCAAAGGCGAGGTTGAGTGCCTCACTCCAAAGGGCTGCCTGGCCGCGATCCAAAAGATCAGCCTGTACTTCCCGAATGAGATCCTGGTATGCATTAACGACAGGGATCCGAGATACCACGATATCTACAGATTCAACCTGAGCACCGGTAATCGCTCTCTTCTGCAGAAGAATCCAGGCTTTGGAGGCTTCATCACAGATGATCAATTTCAGGTACGCCTGGCCGTAAACCTGACTGCCGACGGCGGAGCGGAGTATCTGGTTCCCCGTAACGGGAGCTGGGAGATTATTCTGAAGATAAACTCAGAGGATTACTCTCCATATCTATCAAGCCCAATAGGGATTGACAAGACGGGGCGGATGCTTTTCTTTACAGACAACCGGAATAGGGACACAGCCGCCCTGAAGGTGCTTGATCTTGATAGCGGAAGGGAGACTCTGATTGCAGAGGATCCGAACGCGGATGCAAGCGCTGTCCTTGTTCATCCCAGAGACTGCACGATTCAGGCCGTAGCCTTCACTTATGACAGAAAGCACTGGAAGATTCTGGACTCATCCATCGAAAAAGACATGGCTCGCCTCAGGGAGGTGGCGGACGGCGAGATGGATGTGGTGAGCAGAAGCCTGGACGACAAAGCCTGGATCGTCTCCTATCTCAGGGACAATGGGCCGGGAGACTACTACTATTACAACCGCAGCAGTGGGGAGGCAAGGTTCCTGTTCACATGGAACAAGGAGCTGGAGGACAAGCCTCTGGCGAGGATGCATCCTGTTATCATCAAGTCCAGGGACGGCCTGGACCTGATAAGCTACATAACTTTGCCACTGGGACGCGATGGAGATGGGAATGACCATCCCGACAGGCCGCTTCCCCTCGTTCTGCTGGTTCACGGCGGGCCCTGGTATAGGGATAACTGGGGATACAACTCCATTCACCAGTGGCTGGCCAACCGCGGATATGCAGTATTGAGCATAAACTTCCGGGGCTCGACCGGATTTGGAAAGAGCTTCATGAATGCCGGCAACCTTGAATGGGGCGGGAAGATGCAAGACGACCTCATCGACGGCGCAAACTGGGCTGTGGCAGAGGGCATAGCCGATCCTGATCGGATTGCGATCATGGGAGGCAGCTACGGTGGCTACGCCACCCTGGCAGCATTGACTATGACCCCTGAGGCCTTTGCCTGCGGCGTGGACCTGGTGGGGCCCTCAAACCTCATAACCTTCCTGGAGTCGGTTCCAGCTTACTGGGAGCCTCTGACTGGTCTCTTCCGGATTCGAATCGGGGACAACACGACAGAGGAGGGAAGGGCATTCCTTGAAAACCGCTCTCCCATCAACCATGCAGAGAACGTAACTAGGCCGCTGTTGATAGGCCAGGGAGCCAATGATCCCAGAGTCAGGCAAAACGAGTCGGAGCAGATAGTCAGTGCCCTGGAAAAGAGGGGCATCCCAGTGACATACCTCGTGTTCCCCGACGAAGGGCACGGCTTTGCCCGGCCTGAGAACAATATGGCTTTCTTCGCCGTCGCTGAGGCATTCCTTGCGCAACACCTGGGAGGAGAATTCGAGCCCATCGGCAGTGATTTCCAGCAGTCATCCATCACAGTCCCCGTAGGGGCTGAGGAGGTGCCGGGACTGAAGGAGGCGCTAAAGGCAAGGGATAATACTTCAGCAATGCCGTAGCGCTCGATTATGGGATAAGGGGATTGAGAGCCGGTCATCATACCCTTGCCGCCCTCTGCAGGCAAAAGGTGACCCGCCAGCACCAGGGCCACCATCGCCGTGGCCACGGGCACGATCCTCAGTGGGATGGCAGGATCGTGCCTTCCTTTGAAGGGCGGCAGCTATTGCGTACACATTGCAGATGCCAGGACCAAACTCATGAAAGACCGAAGGAATGCATAATGCATAAATACATTGGAGCGGACTGAATTATTGCGGATTGCCGGATTTCCACGTTGATAGTAATAAAAAAGTGTTCGCTGCGGCGAATAAAGGCGAGGAGCGGGATTAGAAATCAGCTATATGAGACGTCTTCTCATTGTATTGGCAATTCTTGAAGGAATGGCTGGGGCAGCCTTGGTGCTACTGCCTTCGGCGTCGTTTTCTATGCTACTGGGCGCGCCCCCAGATACACCGGTGGCGTTTAGCATCGCTCGTGGAGCTGGTGTGGCGCTGCTTTCCCTTAGCGCTGCATATTGGCTGGCTCGAAACGATGCTTATAGCGCGGCTGCGAGGGGACTGGTTATCGCAATGCTGCTGTATAATAGTGCCTTCATTTTGCTTCTTGGTTATGCACGTGTTGGATCAGGGCTAAATGGAATCGGCCTTTTGCCTGGGATATTGCTTCACATCACACTCGTGATTTGGTGCGCAGTCTGCCTGAGACGAAGACCGCATGCCAAAACTCCTACTCTTTAACCGATGCACTCTCGAATACAAACTGTTGTGGCGGCTCATTTTAATTATCGGTAGAGCACGGCTCCCGGTGGAACGAGCAGGTCCTCCAGGGGATATCCCTCCTTCAGGCGATACCTGGTGAGTCCCTCATTAACAAAGCAAAAAAAAAAACGGAAGAATCCTGGATCCTGGGATTCTTCCGGGAAGTATAATCCACTGCTGTGCAGCTCTTCAACCTCATTCTCCAGGCAAATATACTCCTGATGCTAAGAACCAATCGTCATTTACCTTCGTTACATAGCACAGCTTGAGTTCCCTTGCGTTATCTTTGGCAGGGTTTGGCCAGATGTAATAGAAGAATCCATCTCCCCAATCAGCAGCGAAATCACGCATATTCCTAACCTGATCAACACCATTGGGATCGGTCACATTGAGCGCATTTTCGCCTATCGCTTCAAGCATGTATGGGTGGGCTAAACGGGTTCCATTGAAGTCGTAAGCAATTATGTAGAGTTCTTCTTTTACAAATCTTCCGTTGGGATTGTTGAACGCCTTCAAGGCTTCCTCTTTAGTATGGTTCAAGGCGAATTCCCTGGCACCCTCTACAAAGGCGATGAGATCTTTCCTGGACTCATTTGCTGAATACTGGAGCGGGACCAGGCAGATACATGCCCGACGCTAAATATAGCCCCTCATCAGCTTTGACCCTATATTGCAGTTTAAGCTCTTCTGCATTAGAATGATCCGGATTGGGATGAATGAAGTATGCGAATCCGCCTCCCCTTTTAGTCAAGCTGCTGATGATCTTGGCATAAGCAACGCCGTTTGAGTCGTTGTACATATCGGGTGCTTTACCTTTATTTTCATGCTCGTAAGGATCGGCCAAAAGGATTCCATTAGCATCTGCGGCAATATAGAGTCCTCCTCTTGAGAACCTTCCCTTAGGATCGTTGAAAACTTGGAGCGCCTCATCCTTGCCTTCAGCCATGACAAAATCTTTAGCTTCATTTACAAAGCTAACAAGCTCTTCTCTGGCTTCAGGTTTTAGTATATATGGATCGGCATAGTTTTCATTTGCCGCCACCAAGCTAACAAGCAGTGTTCCCAGAATAGCCAATGCTAAAGCAGCAGCTAAAATGGCCTTGGTACTTCTCATGTAGCACTAATTCTTTCCTAGGTATAAAAATACCCCACATGAACGGCAAAAGTTAATTATCTTCCAGGAAGATGCTACAGCGGTCATGAAGTCTGTATTGTTTCTCCTCATGGCGTCGCTTCTCTTCTTGCCGGCTTTGGGCCAGGAAATCGTGGACATTTACTCTAACCTCCAGTCCTGGTGGAGTTGCTGGCTCTGGACGATGTCGACCTGACGATCCTGGAGGGAGAGTTCCTCTCCATAACCGGTCCCAGCGGCAGCGGCAAGTCCACTCTGCTGAACATGCTCGGGCTGCTGGATAAGCCATCGGGTGGCGAGATATTGCTGAAGGGCAGGGAAGTGTCGCAATCCAACTCCATGGAGAGGTCCCGGCTTAGAAACAAGGAACTGGGATTCATCTTCCAGTACCAACATCTCTTGCCGGAGTTCACTGCGCTGGAGAACGTCATGATTCCTCAGCTCATTGCCGGAGTAGACAAAAAAGCCGCTCGCGACAGGAGCGAGGAGCTATTGCAGGAGATGGGGCTAGAGGAACGGCTGAACCACAAACCAAGCGAGCTGTCGGGAGGCCAGAGCCAGAGAGTGGCTGTAGCCCGGGCCCTGGCTAACAGGCCATCTATCGTGATCGGCGACGAGCCCACAGGGAACCTGGATACCAAGAGCTCGGAGATGGTCTATGAGCTGCTGAGAAAGCTGAACCGGGAGATAAAACAGACCTTCATCCTGGTGACACATGATATGAGCATGGCTCAGAAAACCGATCGAATCCTCCGGCTGGTTGACGGGAGGATAGTGAGCGAGATGCGCAGAGAGAACGGCGGATTTGTAGAGTGCCTGTGAGATGAATATCGCTAAAGCTGCATAAGTGAGTGCAGCCGGACCCTGAGCGCGAAGGCGATCCTCGAGCAGCCCAGATGATTGATGCTGCCGGATTTTTCTTTTGCCGGTTCGTTCAGCACCAGCCTCTCTTTTTCCGGTATAGAAGCAGCATCAACTCTATCATCTCAGGGGTTGCCATTTACAATGCGCAGATCGTCTCATAAATCCTCCTGAGAATGCAGGCGCTCGATAGATCAAAGCCCTCTTGAACCCCCAAAGAATTCACCTGGATCTCCCGCTCCGCTTGATTTGAGATCAACGAGACTCAATTTCAATGCGCGTACTTGTTTAGCCCACACAATCGTTAACTGGAGACTAATTTTATGTAGTTGTCTCTAATTAGTTTCATAAGGTGGTTGATGGTCACCCATATTGGCTATCATAATCTTTGTATAAGAAATCAGATTGCGACATGTTATCTATGATGTGGAATCGGTATAGGAATTAAATAATGTCGCGGTTTTTTTGCCAATTCATTATATTCATCAATTTTTATATTTATATCATCTTTTTGCAGATTGTACTTTTCAATATCAGCATTGTACTTATTAACTAACTCATTGTATGGGTCACGTAAAGAGTTGTATTGACTGACGAGAGCGTTATATGGATCTACATTTTGATTGTATTCAGAAGGAGTCATTTTGTCCATTCGCATCTCCCAAGCATCCAATTGAGCCTTTATGCTATCTCTCTCTGCTTTTCTTTGATCTATTTCTTTCTCTTCCAAGGAGATCGTTTCATTTAAGGATGCGATGGCTTGTTTATCCTGCGAGATCTCACTGTTTAACTGATCCATTTTATTGTAATCTCCTTGATATGACGCATATTGTAAAATATCTATGACAATAATAACCGCTATTATGCCTATCATAATCTTTAAATTCAATTTTTGTATCTCCTGCCAGAACTTCAATATTTATCAATCGATTGCTAAAATGTGTCATAGGATGGCGGCTCACGAAGCTGTCTTGTCATGCTGCTGTTATTAAATGTGATAGTTGAATACAGCAAAAGCTACTGCAATTATATTAATGATTATCCTCCTTAGAATCCAGACAAATAGTTATGCATTTAAGCTTTTTGGTTGAGGTCTCTTCTTGTGTAGTACAGAAGCTGTTGACTTTGTATACCTATCACTGGTTCATCGGAAAGAAGAACAAAACCGTAAAGCAAACTCCTAAAAAATTATATATAATCCGATATAAAACCAATAACCTTAGCACCAAATCAATCGCAAAAGGATCTCAAAATTAGCGAATCAACGGCAAAGCGAGTGTAGATACACTGGATCAAAACCAACCCGACTCTTCTTGAGCCATCATGAATGGAAAAAGAACCGCAGATGATTATCTAGGAAGACGTCGCTCAATAGGCTCACCTATTCTTGTGTTCACTTCCGATAACTGGTATCCCTTCGAGGAGGGACTTCTCAATGTCTATGCTTGTCTTGAGATACCACCCTACTGAGGAATTGGAGGAAGTCCTGACCCAATGCTGGTTTCTTATCCCAACCTGAAGTATGCAAAGATCTGCAAGAAGAGGAAGAGTGGGCGACTCATTAAGGTGATGCGAGAATCGGTCGCGTACGTGATATACAGAAAAGTTCAAACAGGTGATGTGATGGGCACATGAGGTCAAAATGAACCCCATACAACCGATTTTAGCAAGAATTTTCGGTAATTCCCACCCGCGACCGTGAATCATTATGGCGATCTGGGTGAGGTAATGCGGATGCATGGAGTTGATTCTCATGGAAAGATTAATACGGCATATGTTGATCGTCTGAATCTCACAATTCGCAATTCATTGGTTTGATCCGTCCGTAAGAGCATGAATTACAGCTGGATCTTGGGACGGTATACTCATGTGCTGGACATTTTTCCAGGCTTAGTAACTTTGCCAAGCCTCACAACTTGCTTCGGGGCTAAGAGCGGATCAGGGCAAGGAGAAATGGATGAAAAGGACACCTGCTATGGCAGAAGGTTTGACCAATCATGTCTGGACCATTAAGGAGCTAATGACATTCATGGCTCCTTTTCAGTGATATGAGTATACGACCTGGGTATTGCGACGAGATGATCTCCTAACCGAAGACGCATGCATAGATCTGTTCCTAGCTAAAGATATGTATATATTTCAGTTGATCATTTCTAACCTCATGAGATTGATCTTTGCCATTTTAGTCCTCCTTCTGGCATTGCTGATATCGGCGCAATGTCAGCAGACGGAAGAGGATTTGTTCTATCAAGGAGTTGCTCTCGCTGACCAGGGTAAGTATGATGAGGCCATTAAGGCTTATGATGAAGCTATTAGGTTAGATCCAACCATTGCCGCTGCCTGGTTCAATAAAGGTGTTGCTTTCGCTGACCAGGGGAAGCATGATGAAGCCATTGAGGCTTATGATGAAGCCATTAGGTTAGATCCAACCGATGCAGCGGCTTGGGGCAACAAAGGTGTCTCTCTCGCTGATCAGGGCAAGTATGACGAAGCTATTGAGGCTTATGATGAAGCCATTAGGTTAGATCCAACCGATGCTATAGCCTGGTTCAATAAAGGCAACTCACTCAACAAACAAAAGAAGTACGATGAGTCAATAAAAGCCTATGATGAGGCCATCGGGCTGAATCCTGTCCTTGCGGAGCCTTGGATTGGCAAAGGCAAATCTCTCGCTGACCAGGGCAAGTATGACGAAGCTATTGAGGCCTATGATGAAGCCATTAGGTTAGATCCGACCGATGCAGCGGCTTGGGGCAACAAAGGTGTCTCTCTCGCTGACCAGGGCAAGTATGATGAAGCTATTGAGGCCTATGATGAAGCCACTAGGTTAGATCCGGCCGATGCAGCGGTTTGGGGCAACAAAGGCGTCTCTCTCGCTGACCAGGGGAAGCATGACGAAGCTATTGAGGCCTATGATGAAGCCATTAGGTTAGATCCAACCGATGCAGCGGCTTGGGGCAACAAAGGTGTATCTCTCGCTGATCAGGGCAAGTATGATGAAGCTATTGAGGCCTATGATGAAGCCATTAGGTTAGATCCGGCCAATGCAGCGGCTTGGGGCAACAAAGGTGTATCTCTCGCTGATCAGGGCAAGTATGATGAAGCTATTGAGGCCTATGATGAAGCCATTAGGTTAGATCCAACCGATGCTACAGCCTGGTTCAATAAAGGCAACTCCCTCAACAAACAAAAGAAGTACGATGAGTCAATAAAAGCCTATGATGAGGCCATCAGGCTGAATCCTGATCTTGCGGAGCCTTGGATTGGCAAAGGCAATTCTCTCGATGATCAAGGCAAGCATGACGAGGCCATCCAGGCCTATGATGAAGCCATTAGATTGGATTCGACCGATGCTGATGCCTGGTATAACAAGGGCGTAGTTCTCCATAACCAAAATAGGCCCGGATCCCATGAGGCCTTCGCCAAGGCAAGAGAGCTAAATGCCGCAAAATCAATAGGGGTCTCCAAGAATGAAACGATTTGAAGCCCTTGCCGCTATACTCTTTATCATTTTCGGAACAAGGGGGATCACATATAATTCAGGAAAAGGAACATTTTTTTGTCCAAGCTGCAATGAATTCCGAGACTATGAGCAAAAACGGTGCAGGAGGGTTTTCACCCTCTATTTCATACCAATTATCCCTCTTGACATTCTCCAAGAGTACGTAGAATGCAAGATCTGCAAGTGTACATATAAATTGGAGGCTCTGCAATATGATCCCGCCGCGAAAAAGCAAAAATTTAAGGCGGAGTTTCATAAAGCCATACTCAAAGTAATGGTGACCATGATGCTTGCAGATGAAAAAATAGAGGAATCTGAAAAGCAGCTAATTTCAAGAGTTTACATCAACTTAGCCGGACATCCTTTGGATGAAATCGATCTTATCCAGGAAATGTACCAAGTAAAAAATTCAAAGCTTTCAATGCAGGAACTATTGAAGTCCATGACTCCTAGCCTAAACGACTATGGCAAGGAGATGGTGATTAAAGCCGCATTTCTAACCGCATCTGCAGATGGTAAGATTGATAGTGAGGAAAAGAGATTGCTGACAGAACTCGCCTCTGCCTTGGAAATGTCGCCCTCCCACCTGAATGCAGTAATTCAGGAAATGGTTTCGTAATTAACAACCGCATTCGCCGAGGCCAAGTGATCAGGATATCCATGCTGATCCCAGTTCCAAACATTGCGCGTAACTGAGGTCCTATTAATACTTTTTATATTTTTGTATGCGCTTGCTGTAGTTTCCACGTTATTCCTAATTTTTAATTATCACGGGTATATTATTTATTAAATTTTTAATCCTAGGCTCTTAAGCACATGAAGTAGTCCGCCTTTTGGCACAGGCAAAATCAAACTGCGTGCGGCCACCCCACCCTAAAGGGATGGAGCATGCTCCGGGTCGCGCGCTTCGGTTAGATGAAATCCATAAACAATCACACCATAGGTTCATTTGATCTTGCGACCAGAATAATTGTGAATCTGCATCAGATTACCAGAAAAACCAATTAATCGACTTAGGAAACATGAAAAATGGGCCAGGGTTCACTTTATTCCCAACCTAAAAGGATGAGGTATTCATGACCCTCCGCTCCCTATGGTAACGTGCCATATCTGCTGTAATTCCGCATTGGGCCTGTATCCTGATTCTACTCTACTCTTCCAATGAAAAAAGTAATCAATATATGTGATAAACTTCGGGCCTTTCGAGGAGCGGGTCTATTTTCTCTTCAGGTGGAATATGTGGACGAGCTTTCTCTTCTCCTCCGGGAGGAGTGAATATGCTATTTTTTCCACCTCCTTTTGATCCTGCCCGCCGGCGATTATTATCCCTTCGATTATGGCAAACCAGCCTTCATCAATGCCGATATCTTTAAGCTTCTTTCGATACTTTCTCGCCTGGACCCTGCCCATCTCCTCGCTGTATATGGGCAATAGCTCCGGTTTTTTTCTGAGCAGCTCCTCAATCTCCTGCCAGTGAAAGTCTCTGCTCTCCTGGGACCGCAGAAATGCCCTCAGCCTCTCTGCATCGCTGGGGGCGGCATCCTTGGGTGAGAAGGGCAGCGAGGTTATAATTCCATAGCTCGCTTTAGCCTGGCGGAAGCTGTCGTTGATGCTGCTTTTCATCCCTGAGCCGAAGAATAGATTGTAGCAGCTGAATGAGCCATCGAATATGATCTTTCCTTTAAAAGGCAGAAGGGTGGCTTGGACGATTCTGGGCAGATTGCCGATCAGCTCCCACTGCATGGCCAGTCCCTTAACCCCGTAAGCCTTGGGTGAACGGCCTTCATCTGGAAGGTTCATGGCAGATTCATAAAGCTACAAATATTTGGCTTTATGCTCCTCCGCGGATAACACCCATGCGCGTTGTCCCAACAAAATTACTCCGTATCCACGAACCGATCTCTCAGGCAATCCATTACATGAGGCAGGGTGGTATACTCCATTTCCTCCATGGGCAGCCGGTGCGGCTCGAAGGGGCCGTGCGCCCTCATGTAATCGGTGATCTCCAGACACCTCTGCCGGACGCGATCGAAGGCCACATCCTTGAATAGATCCACCGGCCCCACGAACTTCCCCTCAGCCATCTGGAATCCGGCGGCTATGACCCTGGGCGGGCCGTCGAACCTGGTGGGATGAGCGGTATCAAATGAGCAGGGCATAAGTGGCCCGTTGTGGCTGCCCCGCATCCATCCGCTCACCAGATGCCCCAGGGCGAAGGGCTCGAGCACCTCGCCCAGCGCGGGCAGGCCGGACTGCGACCTCACTAAGGCCACGGGATCGTCCTTGCCCACATACTTGCCAGCGGTCTGGTAGAGCTTCTCAGTGCTGATCACCGCCACCGGCTCACTCTGGGGTATCTTGCTGCCGGGCTTGGCAAAGACTCTCTTGATCACATATCGGCTCTTGGCACCGATCAGCGCCAGCATATCGTACATCTCCTCCGGGCAGTTCATGAGGACCTTCTTGTGCTCTAGGATATCCCAGACCTCAAAAGTGAAGCCGTGATGGAAGGAGGGATCTATTATCAGCCCGGCGGTGTTGAATGGATCGGCAAACATCTTGAAGATGGGGAGATTGAAGGCTCCGGGCTCGGTCTTGTCCATCATAAAAGCGATGATGGGCTCTGCCGTGCGCTCGGTTATCTCCATCTCCGCAACCCCTGGACCCATGCCCTTGATGTTTCCGGAGAAGGCGTCCGCCAGCAGGTCCTGGCCATAGCCATAAAGCTTGAGGCCCTTGGCCGTCTCAGTGGCTGCCTCGAATGTCTCCCAGGCTAGGCCGTGGATGTCGCCGCAGTCGCAGCCCGTCCTGTGGCTCATGAGCAGCTCCAGATCGTCGCCGCAGGCCATAACCCTGTAGTCCACCAGACAGCCGGACTTTTTGGCCTCTTCCAGCTTCTCCTCCGCAGTCTTGATCAATTCTGGATGGACCGAACAGTGGCCGGGATAGCCGCCTACATCGGCTTTTATTAAGCTTATAGTTATCTTTGTCATATCAATCCCACCTGACGCTCCCTGGAGAACGGCGTATTTATCACTATTATCTCTAATAGATACGATATATTATGGCCTTTATGGTCATAAATCTTTGTGGACCAAAATCTCTAATGCGGGATCTCCTGAAAAGAGAGCGTCTGGGAGTTCCCCAGATCATTCCTGATGTTCTCCAACACAGCCGCATTTATGCCGGCATTGCTTAATTGATAACTTTTAGCCCTTCAGCATCTTCGGCATTTCCAGCGGCACATCCGCAGGCTTGATGAATTGATCCAGCACTGGCCGGGTGCCCATAACCATGAGCTTATCGAATAAAAAGGCGAATTTGCCTTCCAGTTCTGCGCAGATCTCATCCCGGACGTCAGTCGGCAGCTGCCACAGCTCAGGCTTGAACGGTCCGAAGCCCTTCTTGCGGGTCTTATAGATGAACTGCTCTTCCGTATCCTTTTCCTTCCATTCTCCTTTCAATTCTCCCCGCAGGTGATCATAGATCTTAGACCGCAGCTGGCCAGGGAAGCTCCTGCTATCATAGATTATGTTCTGAAAGCCTGTCGCCAGGTGAATCTCGGCCGTTCCGGTAGCTGGAAAGCGATCAAAAGCCTCATCTGGAAGGGTTGATGCCCCGTGCTGAACCGCCCCTGAGAGGCCGTATTCGGCGCGGGCGGTCTCCGAGAGCTTCTCCAGCACCTCAAAATCGATCTTAACCTTAGCCACTGTGCCGTCGGCCAGGGGCACGCCGCCATGGGTCGTCCCGGTCTGCACGCTGATCTTGCTGATTCCCTTTAAAGCCGGTCCACGCTTTTTGAGCTCTTCCAGGTAGCCGTCCATGAATGTCTGCAGCTCCTCGACTGTGCTGTTTTTGCCGCCAACCTCACCGATCTCCCCACCCACGGAGACGGTTATGCCTTCCGGCTCCAGATCGCGAATCAAGGCAGTCAGCTCCGCCGCCAAGGTGTAGTTCAATCTCTGCTGATCTTTGATGGTGGCCTTAGATAGATCAACCAGGGTGGAGGTATCGATGTCGATATTGTAAAAGCCGGCCTGGATGGCTTCCCGGATCAAATCCTTGACCGACTGGGTCTCCTTTTCCCCGTCCGCGGCGAACTTTTTGGCGTTTATCTGAAAATGATCGCCCTGCAGGAAGACCGGGCCCCGCCATCCGGATTTGATCGCTGCCGCCAATACGGCACAGGCATACTCCCGCGGCCTTTGCTTGGTATAGCCTATCTCCGAACGGGCGATTTCGAAAATGACCGGACCAACATTGCCTTTCATTGACGCCCTGAATACCGCTTGCGCCACGTGGTAAGTGATGCCCCGGATATTTATCGCTGGAACGGTAAACCCGCTGACCTCTTTTCTGCCCATGGCCTCATACAGGGATTGGATCGATGCAGGCAAAATTCCCATACTGGCAGCGCCCCGACGAATCAGATATGCCGCTGCTTCTTGAATAGCCGGGTCGGGGCTGAAGACGGCAGTATAGATCAAATCATCGATTAGCTTTTCTCTAAAACTGGGCTCATTCAGGACGCGAACATCACCCTCTTGACAGGTGAGTATGGATTCGCATCCCCTTTTCAGCTGATCTTCATTCTGGTAAATCATTGCTGCACCTTTCCCTCTAATGTATTTATTATTTATATGTTAATTATAACTCATTTACTGCGACAGGAATTCTCTCGCCATGGTCACTTCCGTCCTCGAACCGATATAGATGGGCGAGCGCTGATTAACTGAATTCACTTTGAGGGATAGTATATCGTCTTTCCCATCAGTTGCCATGCCTCCTGCCTGCTCCACAATAAAGGCCATGGGCTGAAGCTCAAACAGCAACCGCAGCTTTCCCTGAGGCGATTTTTTCAGTGCCGGATAGGTGAACAACCCTCCCCTCTTGATGATGACCTGATTAATATCGGGGACGAAACCACCGCTATAGCGCAGCTTGTAGCCATCTGCCTCCAGCTTATCGATATACCTATGATGGCTGTCCGTCCAGTCTTTGCGCAGACCGCCAGGGGAAAAGATGGATCCTCTCTCATTGAGCCTGATATTCTCCTCGGACAGGACATACTCTCCTTCGCGATCCAATACGAACTCATGCACGCCCTTTCCTGCAGAGTAGATCATGGTGATGAGCGGGCCGTAGGTGATATAAAGAGCGGCGACCATCGAATTTTTGCCGCAGTCGAATATTGAATTTCTGTGGATGCCGATGATCGTCCCAATGGCCAGATTGGTATCCACCAGGGAAGAGCCGTCCACTGGATCAGCGGTGACAATATACTGTTCCTGCCCTTGACCGATGGTGATGATATCCTCCTGCTCCTCGGAGGCATACTCGCGGACAAATCCGGAGTTCCGCAGCATATTTTTCAATATGTCGTCGGAGATGCGGTCCAGCGCCAGTTGGTCCTCGCCATAAACGTTTTTGAAGCCGGCCAGCTTTCGGTTTGATTCGTGGATCTTTGCAGAGATATACTTGCCAACAACAGCAATCTGCCAGATGAGCCGCCGCAGTTCCACCTCGATGCCACTCATCCACATGTGCCGCCTCAGATCAACGATAAATCGAGTATGATTATTTATGCCGTCAACCATGGATTCTCCTCGATATCTTTTAGCAGTCTGCAAGTTTTTCCTCGATAATAAAGATGTTGCCCCATACTGAAAAAAATGTATTATCGATTCTCTAATTGCCGTTTTTTGATGAATGTGAATCGCAAATTCTCGGTATCTTTGCAGAAGTACTTGTATTTGCCAGAGATATCTATCTGCGGAGTCGGCCAATGAAGCCTAATGCTATTAATAGCGAACGATCTTGCTCGGTCTGATGGGTGGCTATGATTGATGCCAGGAGCGGTAATGGAACTTGCTGCAAAATATCATGTTGAAACCGACCTTCCCATCTAAAAGGCGGCGGAGGCCATTGCTGCCGAGCAGCCGACCGGCAACTGGACCGATGTGCGGGGCCAGGACAATCCGTTGGCCGCGCGGGTGATATCCGTTCAGGGCAGTGAGGTCGAGATCGCATTTCCCGATGATCTCTTCGAGCCGGGAAACGTCCCCCAGTACCTCTCGGTGGTGGCAGGAAACCTCAAGAAGGTGCGCCTGCAGGATGTCATCTTTCCTCAGAGCATAATCCGGGCGCATAAGGGTCCCCGGTTCGGGATAGAGGATGCATGAAGGATTCTGGGCGTCTACGACCAGCCCCTCGTCGGCACCATCGTCAAGCCCAGGATGGGCCTGGTCAAGGACGACGAGGCCCTCACCGATCAGGGCTTTTGCCCCCTTATTCCCAGGCTGGAGGCGGTCATGTCCGCTCTGGGCCGGGTGGAGAAGGAGACGGGCAAGAAGGCCTTCTATGCAGTAAGTGTCACCGCTGGGGCGGACAGAATCCTGGAGCGGGCGGAAGAAGCAGTGGACCATGGGGCCAATATGGTCATGATCGATGTCCTCACCGCAGGCTTCTCCTCCCTTGAGCCCCTTTCCCAGAACCTGAACGTCCCCATACATGTGCACAGAACCTTGCACGGCGCCTCTGCCAGGGACAAGAGCCACGGCATCTCCATGCTGGTCATAGCCAAGCTGGTGCGCATGGTGGGAGGCACTAACCTGCATACCGGAAGCTGCATGGGCAAGATGTCTCTTGAGAGGGAGGAGAACGACCTGTGCCGCGACGCTCTGCGAGAGGAATGGGTAGCTATAAGAGGTTCTTCCCCGTGGCCTCGGGCGGGATCTATCCAGCAAAGGTCCACGGGAACCTGGATGGCTATGGCATAGACTGCATCGTCCAGGCAGGGGGCGGCGTCCACGGCCATCCGGATGGTACCACCGCTGGAGCGCGGGCAATGGTGCAGGCGACAGAGGCCTGGTTAAAGCATATTGACTTAAAAGAATATGCAAAAGACCACAAAGAGCTGGAAGTTGCTCTGAAATTTTGGGGATGTTAAGCGATGAGGCAATGGCCCCTCCTCTCTTCAAACCAAAACCGAAGAGTTTATATTGGTAGATGAGGATGCAAAAGAGCGTTTATCACGAGCCAAAAGTGATGTAGCGCTGTTTGAAAAACAGGAGTGGTGTAGTGAGGGAATATGTAGAGGGATCAGATGGCTAGAGACGAAATCTTATCGAAAATCAAATCGGCAGAGGCCCAATCCAGGGCTGCAGTCCAGCAGGCTCTGGAGGAGAAGGAGAAAAAAATAGCCGCTGCCACTACCGAAGCAATGAACCTCGTCAAATCCGCCGAGATTGATGCACAGGACTACTATGACAAGAGCGTTGCCAAAGCAGAGAGCGATGTAAAGGCAAAGAAGCAGTCAATCATCCAGAGTGGCGATAAAAACGTCGCCTCAATGAGCGGCAGCGCCAGTGCCAAGCTGGACAAAGCAGTTGAATATTTGCTAAAGGAGTTTATGGGGTCGTTACATGCTTAGGCCCGTTAATATGAGTCGTGTGGTCGTAGCCGGGTCAAAGGACGTAATATCTCCAGTAGTAGAAAAGCTGCATGAGTTGCGCTTATTGCACATTGTGAATTACAATGGCAACCAGCCTGAATTTGCATTGGGAAAGCCCATAGGCAAAGCCAGGGAGTACTCTGAGAACCTCATTAAGCTCAGATCGGTCACCAGGTACCTTGATATAAAGAACAAGGCGCCTGAGAAGACATATCCTGAGTCACAGGTTCTATCCGAGATGGACAATCTTCTCAATAACGTGGGGGGCGATGTCACTGCCACCTACGAGAGGATCGTTGCTATAGAAGCAGAGATCAAGTCCAAGCAGGATCAGATCAGGGCTTTAACTCCGTTATCCATATTGCCGTTGCCCCTGGAAGCTTATCATGGTTATGATTCTCTGGCGACATTCGTAGGCACTGCTGTTACGCCTGTGGATGCAGATGTGGCCCGGGTCTCTCCAGTAAATGAGATCTTTACCGGCACCGCCAAGAATGCGACTTATGTGGCAGTATTTGTGCCTGCAGAAAAGGCCAGCGAGGTATCTGCGGTCCTTTCCGAGCACGGTTTCTCTGAAGTGTCCGTTCCAAAGCTCGAAGGCAGTGTTGATTCAGCTATTGCTTCACTCAATGGCAGCATAAAATCTCTGGAAGGCGAGCTAGTGCCTCTCCAAAAGAAGCTTGTCGATGTTAAGAAGCAATATGAAGATCTGATGCTGGCGACGGATGAGTATCTGTCGATGCAGGTCAGCAAGACTGAGGCTCCTCTCAGGTTCGCAGAGACGGACAACGCCTTTGTGATAGACGGCTGGGTTCCCAGCGATCAGTACGGCCGGCTGAAGAGCGAGTTGGAGAGTGCTGCTGGAGGAAAGCTGGACGTCCAATTGATAGCCGACAAAGAGGCTGATGACCTTGTCAAAGGCGGCGAAGACGTTCCAACCAAGATGGACAATCCAGGCATTGTCAAACCATATGAGTTGATCACCAGGCTATTCGCCATTCCGGAGTACAAGGAGTTCGATCCATCGCTGCTTATATTCGTCTTCTTCCCGATCATGTTCGGCATGATCCTGGGAGACGTAGGCTATGGCATTGTGATCCTGCTGATTCTGACTCTGCTAAAGAAGAGATTCAGGACAGAAGGGTGGCAGCAGCTGATCAACATCGTCATGATTGCGGGAGTATGGGCAGTCATATTCGGCATATTCTACGGTGAGATCTTCGGGCCCCTTGGCCTGTGGAACTATATGGTAGGAATGCTATCTCATCATGAGATGATTGAGCTTCAGCAGATGGGCTTGTTCTTCGGCGAAGGAACTTTCGGCCCGCTGGGAAGGCTCGGCCCGTTGGGGATCTTCCCGTTATATAGATTGGCAACGAATGCTGTTCTGCTTTTGATAGGCGTTAGCCTGTTCATCGGCGTGATTCATTGTTCTGTGGGCTCCATTCTGGGAATCAAGACGGAGTTGAACTATGGCGAGAAGAGGCATGCCTATTTCGAGCGGCTTCCTGTGATGCTCTTCCAGGTGTTCTTCGCCATAGCGCTTCTTGGATTGGTCATGGGACAGATGATCATGGTGTACATCGGTGCCGCAGTGATCGTATTATCCATAGTGATGATGGTCATGGGTCCGGAAGGCGCCATGGGTCTGGCACACGTGCCATCCTATGTGAGCAACCTGATATCCTACCTTAGGCTTCTGGCCATTGGCCTGGCTTCGGTAGGTCTGGCATACGCTGCCAATCAGCTGTCGTTCTATGTCATAATGCCCATGTTGAGCGGCGGAGCGACGAACAGTGCCGATTTCTCTATACTTGCGATCATCGTAGGCATAGTGATACTGGTAGCAGTGCATTTCATCAACATTCTGCTGGGAATTCTCTCTCCCTTCATGCATCCTCTCAGGTTGCATTATGTGGAGATGTTCACCAAATTCTACAGCGCGCATGGTGGTGGAGTGGAGTATAGCCCCTTCGGACATGTCCGGAGGTTCTTGAAGGCATGAAAGCGATCTTTGAAATTAGAAATATGAGCACAGATTGTAATATTCATAAAAAGGAGGATTGAGGAAAATGGTAGTTGTAGCAGATGCGGGAATACTGTATGGATTGTTGGCTGTTGGCGCTGGCCTCGCTACTGGATTAGCAGGCATCGGTGCAGGTGTTGGTGAGCAGGGTATCGGAGCGGCTGTGGTTGGTGTAGTGGCTGAGGAGCCTGGATTCCTGGGTAAGGGTCTTTTCCTCATGCTTCTGCCTGAGACCCTGATCATCTTCGGCCTCGCTGTATCGCTGATCCTGATGTTCGCCTGGACGCCCTTCTCTGCAATAGTGACACCCTGAGCTGGCCATTTCCAAAGGGTGAGAGGCAATGGCACTAGATGCAGTGGTTGAGTCGGTTCTGGCAACCAGTAAGGACAAGGTCGCTCAGATAACGAGCGAAGCGGACCTTGAGGCTGCAAGAATACTCAATGAAGCTAGGGAACGTGCCGCTGAAATCAAATCCAGGAAGGAGTCTGAGGTCGGACACGCCATAGAGGCTATCGAGCGCAGGGAGATCTCCAGCGCCAATCTCGAGGTCAAGAGATCGGAGCTTAATGTTCACAAGGATCTCCTGGAGAAGGCAAGGACGAAGCTCCTTGAGAAGATATCCAATCTTCCCAAGAAGGATAATGAGGCCATGCTTAAGAAGATGCTCGAGCCATACGATCTCAAGGATATGAAGGTCTACTCCAACAAGCGAGATGAGGCCTTCCTATCCTCTCTCGCCCCCAATTACGGCGGGAACCTGGATATCATCGGCGGCGTTGTGGTTGAGAGCGGTGATGGAGCTCTACGTTACGATTTGTCATATGAAACTCTTGCGCGTGAGGTCTTTAATAACCGCATGAAAGAGGTTTCCAAGGTACTATTCGGGTGAGGACTATGCCTGTACTACGTTTGCCGAAGTTCGGTTTACCGGTGAAGTACGCTTACATCACGGGCAGAGTCAGAGCGATGAAGACCAAGCTCATTCCTGCGGAGATGTATCCCCGCATGATGAACATGGAGATGTCAGAGATCGCACGATACCTGGAAGAGACCCAGTACAAAGAGGAAATCGACGCGCTCGCCAAGGATTACTCCGGAGTGGATCTGATAGAACACGCCACATTCGACAATATGGCGAAGACCTTCAGGAAGCTGGCGGAAGTCTCCATAGACGAGCCATCATTCCTGATTCTGGAGTATCTGAGGCGCTGGGATGTCTGGAACATCAAGACACTCCTGCGAGGAAAGTTCTCGGGAGCCTCCGACACAGAGATCATGAAATATCTCGTGCCTGCGGGCGAGCTATCCCCAGAGCACCTCGAGGAGCTGGCGAAGAAGGATAGCATTCAGGATATCATCTCCGCCTTTGATGGCACCGATTATGCCAGCGCTCTGGCACAATACGATGGCAAGAATCTTGCATCTCTGGAGAATGCACTGGACAAGCTCTATTACTTCAGGATGGAACGCGCTGTAGGCGGCACATTATCAGTAGGAGGAGGACTGCTGCTCAAATACGTTCGTAGGGAGATAGACATCAAGAATCTGATCACTCTCTTCCGGATGAACAAAGCAGGCATCGATGCAGCCGTAATACAGGAGAACCTTATTCCTGGAGGAAAGCTGCACGATGAGCTGTCCCGCATGGCAGGCCAGCCTTTTGGCGAGTTTCTGCGCGGATTGGAGGGATACCCCTTTTGGTCGTCAATATCCGATATCGCAACATCAGATCTTGACGCCGTTAGCAGAGTCGAAGCCAGGTTAAAGGCTTATCTCATACGGTATGCATGGGCTCTTTCCAATTATCATCCGCTATCCATCCTGCCGGTGCTCGGATATATGGTAAGCAAAGAGACAGAGGTTTCCAACATCAGAAAGATCGTTAGGGGCAAGGAAGCTGGACTCCCCTCTGAACTCATAGAGGAACAAGTGGTGGTGGCCTAAAATGGAGATTGCTTTTGTAGGTGGAAGCGAGAGTGTCCTCGGGTTCAATCTGGCAGGAGTCAAGAAGTCATATGCTGCCAACACGGAAGATGAGATGGTCTCAAAGATTGGCGATGTCATGGCCGATTCCAGTGTTGGAATTCTGGTGTTGAAGCAATCGGATTATAATAAGCTGCCCAAGAGGCTTCAGGAGCAGTTATCCGAGTCTATCAAGCCTACCATGATTACCATCGGAACCGAGCAGAGCACAGAGATGAGAGAGAAGATTAAAAGGGCAATAGGTGTTGATTTATGGAAGTAGGGAAAATTAAGCGAGTCGCCGGACCACTGGTTCAGGCCACTGGCCTGAAGGCTTCCATGTACGACCTGGTATTGGTCGGCGAGGAAGGCCTGATGAGCGAGGTCATCGGCATTTCCGGCAATAAACATATCATTCAGGTATACGAGGATACGGGCGGCGTCAGGCCTGGCGAGCCCGTCAAGGAGACAGGCGCTCCTCTCGTAGCACAACTGGGACCAGGCATTCTGACCCAGATTTACGACGGTATTCAAAGGCCGCTACCCAAGCTGGCAGAGGCATCGGGAGATTTCATCAGCCGGGGTCTGTTCGTAGACGGCATCGACCACAAGAAGAAGTGGGAGTTCAAGTCCGTAGTGAAAAAGGGCGATACGGTCAAGCCCGGCCAGGCCATTGGCGAGGTCCAAGAGCAACTTCTTATCAAGCATAAGATCATGGTCCCACCCAACCTAAAGGGCGGTGCCATCAAAGAGATCTATGATGGAAACTTCACCGTTGATGAGACCATTGCGGTCTTGGATGACGGAACCAAGCTCTTCATGATGCATAAGTGGCCGGTAAGACAGGCCCGACCAGTTACAGAAAAACTGGCACCCACCATTCCTCTGAGAACAGGACAGAGGGTCATAGACGGATTCTTCTCCCTGGCCAAAGGCGGAACGGCAGCCATTCCCGGCGGATTCGGCACCGGAAAGACGGTTATGCAGCAGACCCTGTCCAAGTGGGCAGATGTCGACATTGTGGTCTATGTGGGCTGCGGCGAACGTGGCAATGAGATGGCCGACCTGCTCCATGAGTTCCCCGAGCTGCAGGATCCCAGAACCGGCAGGCCTCTGATGGAGAGGTCCATCGTTTACGCCAATACCTCCAACATGCCTGTGGCTGCTCGTGAGGCTTCTGTTTACACAGGAATGACCACCTCAGAGTATTACAGAGATATGGGCTACGATGTGCTGATGACCGCTGACTCCACCTCCCGGTGGGCAGAGGCCATGAGAGAGATGGGCTCTCGTCTGGAAGAGATGCCTGGTGAGGAAGGCTATCCCGCATACCTGGGTGCCAGACTTGCTGACTTCTATGAGCGTGCCGGGCGTGCCGAGGTTTTAAATGGCGGACAGGGTTCCGTTAGCATTGTAGGCGCCGTGTCCCCGGCCGGCGGAGATTTCACCGAGCCCGTTACTCAGAACACACTGAGAATGGTCAAGGTATTCTGGGCTCTTGACTCCAAGCTGACGCAGCGCAGGCATTTCCCGTCCATCAACTGGCTGGATTCCTACTCGCTATACGACCTGGACCTCGAGCCCTGGTTCGTAGAGAACGTCAGCGCTGACTGGAACAAGAACAAGAGACGGGCCATGGCTATACTGCAGGAGAACGCCGAGCTGGAAGAGATTGTGATGCTCGTAGGATCCGATGCGCTGCCTGAGGATCAGCAGGTCACACTGGAAGTAGCCAGGATGATCATCAACTTCTGGCTGGCACAGAGCGCATTCCACCCGGTTGATACCTTCTCTCCCTACAAGAAGCAGTTCGACCTGTTGGAAGCCATCCTGAAGTACAGGGACTACGCCTTCGAGGCAGTCCAGAAAGGCATACCTGTTGGGCAGATCACATCTGTTCCATCCAAGGATGCTCTGGCCAAGGTAAGACTGGAAGCTGAGTATGAGCCCATACTGGCAAAGGTTCTGACTCAGATGGATGCCGAGTTTAAGGCGCTGAAGTGAGGAGGGTTCAAAATGACAAAGGAATACAAGACGATTACTGAGATCTCCGGACCACTCATCTTCGTGGAGAAGACCGAGCCAGTGGGCTACATGGAGCTCGTCGAAATCAGAACTGGCGGAGATCTGAAAAGAGGACAGGTGCTGGATTCCTCTGATGACATCGTGGTTATTCAGATATTCGAGGGAACCGGTGGTCTGTCCAAGGATTCTGCCGTCAGTTTCACCGGAGACGTCATCAAGATGCCATTGTCTCCCGCCATCGTGGGACGCGTTCTGTCCGGATCTGGAAAGCCCAGAGACGGCGGCCCTGAGATCGTACCCGATGTATTGAGAGATATTGCAGGAGCTGCCATCAATCCAGCTTCCCGTGAGAAGCCTCGTGCATTTATCCAGACGGGCATCTCAACTATCGATGGCACAAATACCCTGGTGCGCGGCCAGAAGCTGCCCATCTTCTCGGGCGCTGGTCTGCCTCACAACGATCTTGCTCTGCAGATCGCCAGGCAAGCCAAGGCCCTTGGTGAGGCCGAGTCCTTCGCAGTTATCTTCTGCGCCATGGGCATCACCAACGAAGAGGCTCAGCACTTCCTGGCTGACTTCGAGAGAACTGGCGCTCTGGAGAGAGCAGTCGTTTTCCTCAACCTGGCCGATGACCCGGCTGTGGAGAGGATTCTCACCCCCAGGCTGGGGCTGACCACCGCCGAGTACCTGGCATTCGATCTGGACATGCACGTGCTCATCATCTACACCGACATGACCAACTATTGCGAGTCGCTCAGACAGATGGGTGCTGCTCGTGAAGAGGTGCCCGGACGACGTGGCTACCCAGGTTACATGTACACCGACCTGGCCTGCCAGTACGAGAGAGCAGGGATCATCAAGGGCAAGAAGGGATCCATCACCCAGTTCCCCATCCTGACCATGCCCGGCGACGACATCACCCACCCCATTCCGGACCTGTCCGGATACATCACCGAGGGTCAGATCCTCATCTCCCGAGAGCTGCACAGAAAGGGCATCTATCCGCCCGTTGACATAAGGCCTAGCTTAAGCCGGCTGATGAACTCCGGTATCGGAAAAGGCCATACTCGAGAGGATCACAGAGCAGTGTCCGATCAGCTCTATGCTTATTATGCAGAGGGCAATGATCTGCGCGGCCTGGCGGCTATCGTGGGCAAAGAGGCTCTCTCTGAACGCGATAAATTGGTCCTGGAGTTCGCCGACAAGTTCGAGAGAAGATTCGTCAACCAGAGCAGAGATGAGGATAGGTCCATATTCGAGACCCTCCAGATCGGATGGGATCTCCTGGCCGACCTTCCGGAAGCAATGCTCACCAGGATTGACGACAAATACATCAAGCAGTATCATCCCAAGTACGCAAGCACGGCGAAGAAGTGAGATCATGCCCGTAATTCCTGGAACGAAACCGACCAGGGCGGTCCTGATCGCTCTCAAGAAACGAATGAAGGTAGCTCAAACTGGCCACTCGCTCCTCAAAATGAAGCGAGACGGCCTCATGATCGAGTTCTTCGAGGTGCTGAATAAGGCCAAGACAGTCCGGAAAGAGCTGGTCGAAGCTCTGCTCATAGCTGAGCAGAGGCTTCAAATGGCCATGGCCATCGAGGGAACAGTTGCCATCGGAAGCGTGGCCTACTCCCTGCAAAAAGAGCCAACCATCCAGCTCGAGTCCCGAAACATCATGGGCGTAGTGGTTCCCAAGATCGAGGCTGAAGCCGTGCAGAAGAAGATGTACGAGCGAGGCTACGGCGTAATTGGGACCAGTGCTGCAATTGATGAAGCTGCGGATGCCTATGAGGTCCTGCTGGATAAGATCATCCTGGCTGCAGAGGTAGAGACCGCCATGATAAGGCTCGTCGAGGATATCGATAGCACTAAGAGGCGTGTCAATGCTCTGGAGTTCAAGGTGGTTCCTGACCTCAAGCTAACCATCAAGTTCATCTCCATGGCCCTGGAGGAGATGGAAAGGGACAATCTGGTCAAGATGAAGATGCTCAAGGGCAAGTCCGAGAGGAAAGCCGCAGCAGAACTGGCCAAGAAGGAAGCGGAGATTGCAGCCGCTGCCATGGCTGATGCGTAAACCTGAAGCAATGGGCAACTGGTTTGAGCGAAAATCTGAAGACTGGTTTGGGACGCCTGAGAAGAAGATGCGTCTTCTGCAGTGGTTGGTGTATATCACCAACCTCTACGTTATTTTTGGGATATTTGTGCTGATCTGGCTTCTCTATGGTGATTATATAATCCAGGCCTGGGAACACTTTTCAGGCGGAAGCTGAGTTTATAGCAATTTAGCTCGTTATAACGCCTTCAATCTTGAGGCGGCGAGGGTCTCTTTCATCTGGGCGATTCTGTAGCCGGTGACAACCTGTCTTTTTCCGGCCAGAGCAACATCCAGATCCTCATCACCCGTGTCAACCAGAAGATAGGGGATCTCAGCCAGCTTATGGGGGGTGGAGATTATTATCAAATTGTCCAGGCCCACCCGGCGCAGAAGAGCTGCGCTTATCTGCTGGCTTCCTCTCCCTATTATAAAACCCTGAGCCCCTATCGGCGAAAGGATGATCTTGACACTCTTCACCCTATCAAGTAATCCCAGCAGCTCCTCTTCAGAGGCGTCCCGTATCAACAGCCTTCCGTCCTGAACCACATCTACTCCCAGAAGTGTTTTTTTTATTCCAAGGACATCGGCGATTCGGCTGGTTGTGGTTCCTGCCCCGATTATGTATGCTGAGCCGTCTCTCATGAACTCACTGGCAAAAAGGGCAATCTGGTCTTTAAACTCATCCTCCTGGACGGAGCTGTAGATTCTTTTTTTCTCCGATACCAGTACTGGGAGATAGGGTGTTTTAGCCAGAAGATAGAGCCTGGTCTGGAGAATCCCCGCCCGGTAAAGCTCCTCGTCTACATCAACTATCTCAGTCTCCCTCAAATTCAGCTCTTTCTTTAGAAATCGCATCGCCAGATCGGCTGCTGCCTGAGGGCTGGCCGCGAATACCCCGGAATGCATCTTCACACCGGCAGGGATTCCCAGGATTGGGGTAGAACCTGCTATTCCCGCCACGTCCCGGGCGGTGCCATCACCGCCGCAAAATAAAATGAGATCCGCCCCCTTATCTAAAAAGGCCTGGCATGTCCCGATGGTGTCCCTGGAGCTGGTGACGGGCAAAGGGGAATATACCACTTCATAATCCAGCCCGCATTCCTTGAGGCTGCTCTCTCCCATAGAGCCGCTGGCAGTGAGAAAGTGGATGGCATCCTTCTCCCGGGAGAGGTGGTCCAGGCACGCTCTGGCCCTCTCCATTGCCCTGGGCCTGGCTCCCATGGCTATTGCCTTCTCTGCCAGCCCGTCTGTCCCTTTGAGGCCTACCGGCCCGCCCATACCGGCTATGGGATTAATCAGAAAGCCTATCCGGCCTTTACCGCCTGCCATTGGATCAGGGTTTAGGCAGTTTGGCCAGGGACTGCTTCACCAGGTCGGCTGGATATACATAATCCACCAGTTTGCCATCATTGTAGGCATCATATGCCGCCAGGTCGAAGTGGCCGTGGCCGCTCAGGGATATGAATATCACCTTTTCCTCTCCCGTCTTCCGACAATTCAGGGCCTCGTCTATTGCCGGTTTGATGGCATGAGAGGCTTCAGGGGCAGGGATAATTCCTTCGGTGCGGGCAAAGAGGGTGGCCGCCTCGAAGACCTCAGTCTGCTGCAGAGCAGTGGCCTCGATCAGGCCGTCGTGCACCAGATTGCTGAGCAGTGGTGCATCTCCATGGTAGCGCAGGCCGCCTGCGTGAATGCCCGGTGGAATGAAATCATGGCCCAGGGTGTACATCATGATCACCGGCGCCATGCCTGCGGTATCACCGTAGTCATAAGCAAAGAGACCTTCGGTTAGGGTAGGGCAGGCTGTGGGCTCGCAGGCTACCATTCGCAGGTCCTTTTTGTCCTTGAGTTTATCGGGAATGAAGGGGAAGACCATTCCTGGGAAGTTGCTCCCTCCACCGCAGCAGCCGAACATCACATCGGGATAGTCCTCAGTCATATCGAACTGCTTTTTCAGTTCCTGGCCCTCGATGGTCTGGTGGAGCAGGACATGGTTTAGGACCGATCCCAATGAATAGTTGGTGTTATCATGGCTTGCTGCATCCTCCACCGCCTCAGATATGGCTATTCCCAGGCTTCCCGGCGTGTCAGGCATCTTTTCCCTAATCTGCCGGCCGAAGTTCGTCCGGTCCGAGGGGCTAGATAGGCATTCAGCGCCCCAAACCCGCATGGCGCTCTTGCGGTAGGGCTTGCTATCGAAGCTTGATCTAACCATATAAACTGTGCACTGTAGGCCGAATAAGCAAGTGGCCAGGCTTAGGGCCGAGCCCCACTGCCCGGCTCCGGTCTCCGTCGCCAGCCTCTCTATTCCCTCCTTCATATTGTAGTAGGCTTGAGGGATAGCGGTATTTGGCTTATGGCTACCGGCAGGGCTCACACCCTCATATTTATAGTATATCTTTGCAGGGGTCTTGAGCGCCTTCTCCAGGGAAGCGGCCCGATAAAGGGGAGTGGGCCTCCATAGCTTGAGGATCTCGCGTACCTCCTCTGGGATATCTATCCAGCGCTCAGTGCTCATCTCTTGCTGGATAAGCGCTTTGGGAAAGATCGCTTCCATATCCTGGGCAGTTAGCGGCTTTAGCGTTCCTGGATTCAGAGGCGGTTTCAAAGGCGTTGGCATATCTGCGGCTACGTTGTACCACTTTTTGGGTATCTCTTCCTCGTCGAGCAAGTACTTGATCTTCATATGGGACACTCCATCTTTATGCTAGCGCACTCCATCTTTATGCTGAGATGCTGTCTGATATACATTGATGGTTTCCACACGTCATTATTTAAATGCTTTGAAATCCAGGGATTCCGCAAGCAGCGGTAGAAGTATGCTTTTCTCTTCAAGATATCTGACAATGGCCCGGGAGGTGATAGCGCTATCTGCCAGAGCGCGAATGGGCAGGCTAATATCCTTGCTGTAGGCCTTGATCTTCAATCAAAAATATTTTAGTGCAGAGCAATCAGCTGTCCAGCACTCTGTTCATCGCCTCCACTCCTACGCCGCAGGAGTGGATATTGCCCTCTTTGAGCAGGATCAGCTCCAGTGTCTGAATAGTCCTCAAGAGGTCGCCGCTAGAGCAGACTCCCATGGTACCGATGCGGAAGATCTTGCCCTTGAGCTGCTCTTGGCCACCGGAGACGATGACTCCCTTCTTCTTCATGCCGCCGCGCAGCTTGTCATCACTCACGCCCTCAGGCATTTTCATAGCGGTCACTGTATTGGAGTAATAAGAGTTCTCATTGGTCTGGGGGAAGAGCTCTATACCCAGTGCCTTGGCAGCAGATCGAACCGATTCCGCCTGCTTTGCTGCTCTCTCTCTCCGGACGGCAAATCCCTCTTCGGCCGCCATATGCAAGGCCTCCTGCATGGCGAAGAACAGTGGCACTGCTGGGGTGAACGGAGTTTGAGCCGGGCTCTTTCTCGCGCTCTTCAGATGGGCCTTCAGGTCGGCATAGTAGCTTGCGCTCTGGGCAAGGAACCTCTCCTCTGCCCTGGGGGAGACGGATACCACCGCCAGGCCCGGGGGCACAGCCAGAGCCTTCTGCGAGCCGGTGATGGCGATGTCAATGTTCCACTCATCGGTGAGGAACTCATTGCCGCCGATGGAGGATATGCCGTCTACTATGAACACCGCATCGTACTTCTTCGCCAGCCTTCCCACCTCTTTCGCGGGGTTGGTCAGGCCTACTGAGGTCTCATTATGGACCATGGCCACCGCTTTGGCCCCCTCTTCCAGGGCAGCCTCGACTCTATCCAGATCAAATGGCATGCCCCAGTCGAACTTCACGGGCACGCACTTGCCATATCGCTCGCCGATCTCAGTGAATCGCTCGCCGAACTTGCCATTGGATATGGTGACTATCTTATCCTCATGACCGATGATGCCTGCTACGGCCGCATCCATGCCCAGCGTTCCGCTGCCGGTCATTATCGCGATCTGGTTCTTGGTCTGGAAGAACTCCTTGAGCAGTTCGGCGCACTCGCTGTAAATGGCTCCGAACTCGCCGCTTCTATGGCTGATCATGGGCTTGGACATGGCGCGCAACACTCGGGGTGCGACCTTGACCGGCCCTGGAATCATGAGCAAAGTATCCTCTATATCCATTTGATCCCTTCTTAGGCATCTTGATTTCAGGCGGCCTATATAAAACTAGCTTTGATGCGTTGCGCCGTTGTCCAGCTATGCCTGGCGCAGGGCGGGAGGTCTTTATTCTCTCGAACCCACTCCGAGAGAAAGGCGATAGTATCGCGATCATGAGGATATCCACTCCCGATCTTGCAGTGCATCTCGTTCTCCAGCTCCCGCATGGACCGGTCCCTGCGTACCTTGGCCAGAATTGAGGCGGCAGAGACTACATGATGCCTCTGGTCTGCCTTATGCTCTGCGATCAGATCCATGCTGGTTTTTGAATGATTGCGAACTGCCTGGGCAAACCTCTCCGCATTAACATCAGCGGCATCGAGAATCGCCCTATCGGCATGCAGTCGTCCCACCACCTGGGAGAAGCTTCTCACCATGATATCATTCATGGTCATAACCAGGCGCAGTTCGTCGATCACCTCCGCCCTGACCTCTAGAATGTATTGATCGGTAGCAATGGTGGTGATCTTCCTTGCCAGAGCCTCCCTCTTCGCCGGCGAGAGCATCTTGGAGTCTTTCACCCCCAGAACAGCCAGGTCAAAAAACCTCTCCTCATCGATCACCAGTCCAGCGACGAACATGGAACCAATAACAGGCCCTTTTCCTGCCTCGTCTGCGCCCATCAGCAGCATAAAAGATGATTGAACAGGTGATACATTAAGTAAACGAGTCTCAGATTAACGTATCCCGGCAGGCAGATGATTGCCAACCAGTGGCAGACAGCAAATCCAGCCCCTAATCTATCCTCGCCTATTCTGAACGGCATCGGTAGGTGAGGACAATTCAAGAGAAGTGAGGGCAGGACGATCCTCCATATGGGCCTATCCAGGCAAATGGCGATGGCTTCTATACGCAAGCCTTATAAGCAAGTATAAATCACTGAGTATGTCCCATATGAAGCGGGGTAGGGTAGTCAGGATATCCCGACGGGCTCATAACCCGTAGACCAGTAGTTCAAATCTACTCCCCGCTATCACTTTTGCCATCGTTCTCGTCCTGCAGAAAATCATTCTAATTCCCCTTCAATTGCAGATATTTCATGATAAGGGAGGGCTGGCACCGATCAATCTTGCCAGCGGCAGCAATTGATGAGCATCTCATGCTCCCTCCCGGAAAATTTGCCCCATGCATTTTAATGTATTTGTTAATTAAAAAATTATTTAAGTATTTAATAGCGAAAAGCATATAAATATCATAGGTTTAACTATTCTAATACCTGGCAATATTAGGCAAAATAGATATACTTGGAATTAATTGTACCAGCTGTAATCAATCTTTGGAGGATGAAATATGAAAATTGACTGGCTATCTTCGGCCTTAATGACATTTATTCTATTTGCATTTATGTCTGGAGCTAATGGAGCGGAAGCTGTGGCATTAAACAGCCAACAAGGCGGCACATTGGCCAATTTTGATAACTCAGCCCCATTCAATGAATACTATGGATCGATTATGGGATCTGTGCCAACCTCTCTGCTCACAGTTCCCGTGCAGGTTGATCTGACGAGCAATGCACCTGCATATGTCTATTTAGGCACAGCGATGCAGAAGGTTGACTACTCTGCATATCAACCCGCAGCAGTCAGCAATTCCCTATGGATTGCTGGAGCAACGAGCTGGTCACAATATGCCATTGTACCCCAGGGCTCATTGGTGAATCTGTTGGCCATCTCTACCAAGGAAGGTCAGGGAACCTTTGTCGTCTACCATCCCAACGGGCAGAGATATGATTTCAACTGCCTCCTCTTCCCCACCAGCCAGCTTCAGCTATATGCTGATGCACCTGGAAGCTATCAGGTCTCCTTCATTATGGATGGGGCAGCTAGCAATACAGTGATGATAGATGCATTGGGTACTACCCCGACAATAGTAGATACAGGCTACTTGGCAGGAGAGGCTGGCGGAGATTATCTGGCATCCATCTTCGGCGTACCCAAGACCAGCATGGGCCCGCAAGCCGGCCTGGACAATAAGGCTGCTTTAAAGGAATACCAGAAGAAGATCAACAGCGAGTATTGGAGCAGTTCCGACAACGATATTGCTTGGGCCATTGGAATAGACAGGTGGCTGAACGCAGCTTAATTGGCATAGAGCGAGCGCAATCGCTCTTTTTTTTTTAATGCAGTAGTTTAGTTTGCTTTTCCTGATAATTTAAGAGAATCTTAAACAGGATTCAGGGAATCTATTTAACCGGCTCTTCGCTGAATTATGTGGATCAGGCCCGGCAGAGATTATAACCTCTGTTCCTCTGCGCCTCTGTGGTTGAGTCAGAGCATAGCGGTTCACCACAGAAGGCACGGAGACATAGAGTTTTTCCGA
>WBZO01001491.1_pt2 | contig 32195 bp, 27 predicted proteins | sample 5204261 | NCBI WGS metagenome assembly WBZO01 (sample SAMN12412400, study PRJNA552823) | activated sludge metagenome | isolation source: activated sludge from anammox sidestream of wastewater treatment plant... | place: USA: North Carolina | collected 2017-09
CATGCGCGCGATTACGTCGAAGGCATGTGGCTTATCCTGCAGCAGGACAAGCCCGACGACTATGTGCTCGCGACCGGCGAGACGCATTCGGTGCGGGAATTCGTCGAACTCGCTTTCGCGGAAGTTGGCCGGACGATTCGCTGGCAGGGCGAGGATGAGAACGAGATCGGTCTCGATGCAAAGACCGGCAAGGTTCTGGTCAAGGTCGATCCGCGCTATTTCCGCCCCACCGAGGTCGACCTTTTGCTCGGCGATCCGCGCAAGGCGCATCAGGTGCTCGGCTGGCGGCACAAGACGACCTTCCCGGAGCTTGTCTCCGAGATGGTGGCGTCCGATCTCAAGGTGGTCGCCCAGGAGGAGAGCCGCAAGGCGCGTTATGACTGAAGAGGCTGTCTACTCGCTCGAAGGCAAGAAGGTCTATATCGCCGGTCATCGCGGAATGGTTGGCTCCGCCCTCATGCGCCGGCTTGCGAGCGAGGGCTGCGAGATCGTCACCGTGGGGCGCGAGGCGGTCGATCTTCGCCGGCAGGAGCAGGTGGAAGCCTGGATGATGGCCGAGCGCCCTCAGGCCGTGTTCGTGCCGGCGGCGACGGTCGGCGGCATTCTTGCCAATGACACGCGCCCGGCGGAATTCCTCTACGACAATCTGATGATCGAGGCGAACATCATCCATTCCGCATGGAACGCGGGTGTCGAGAAGCTCCTGTTCCTCGGATCGTCCTGCATCTATCCGAAGTTCGCGCCTCAGCCGCTTCAGGAGAGCGCGCTTCTGACCGGCCCGCTCGAGCCCACCAATGAATGGTACGCCATCGCCAAGATCGCGGGCGTCAAGCTGTGTCAGGCCTATCGCCGGCAATATGGCTGCGATTTCATCTCCGCCATGCCCACCAATCTTTATGGCGTCGGCGACAATTTCGATCTTCAGTCGTCGCATGTCATGCCGGCACTGATGGCCAAGATGCACAGGGCAAAGCTCGACCGCGCCGCTTCCGTCGCCATCTGGGGCACGGGAACGCCCCGGCGCGAATTTCTCCATGTCGACGATTGCGCCGATGCGCTCGTCTTCCTCATGAAGACCTATTCGAGCGAGGAGCACATCAATGTGGGCGTGGGCGAGGACATTTCGATCCGCGAACTGGCCGAACTCCTCCGCCGCATCGTTGGTTTCGAGGGCGAGATCGTGACCGATCCGTCCAAGCCCGATGGTACGCCGCGCAAGCTGATGGACGTTTCCAGGCTCACTCGCCTCGGCTGGCGGGCCCGTACGGGGCTTGAGGAGGGCATCGCCGAGGTTTATCGCTGGTACTGCGAAAGGCAACTTGCCGCCGACGCCTGATCGCCCCTGAAAAACAACGCCGCCATCTGTTTACAAGGATGTCAATTATGATCAAAATGGCGGGCTTATGAGGCGCCCGGGCAAGGCGCATGTGTCAGTTTCGGGAGGGCGGACGCCCTTGTCGCCTGTTCTTCCACTCAGGGAATTTTCGCGGCCTCCGGTCGCACTGATCACCGGCATCACCGGGCAGGATGGCGGCTATCTGGCCGAATGGCTGCTCGCGCGCGGCTATATCGTGCATGGAATGGCGCGGGATCTGTCGCGGCTCTCGCGCGAGCGGTTCTCGGAATTTCCCGATGTGAACCGCCGGCTCGTGCTCCATGGCTGCGATCTCACTGTGGGCGATCAGGTCGATCGCCTGCTGAAAGAGACCATGCCGGACGAGATCTACAATCTCGCCGCCCAGACTCATATCCAGACGAGCTTCGATGATCCCGCCTACACGACCGATGTGAATGCGACAGGCGTGATGCGCCTTCTCAACGCCGTGATCAGGATCGATCCCGACCGGCGCATGCGCTTCTATCAGGCGTCGAGTTCGGAAATGTTCGGTGATGCACGCGGCAGCGTTCAGAATGAGGAAACGCTGCTCCATCCGCTCAACCCCTATGCCGTTTCCAAGCATGCGGCGTTCGAGGCGACGGTGAATTTCCGCGAAGCCTATGGGCTTCACGCCTCGAACGGCATCCTCTTCAATCATGAGAGCCCCTATCGCCCCCCGGGTTTCGTCACGCGGAAGATCGCGCGGGCGGTTGCAGCATGGCATGTGGGCAAGGGCGAATGCCTTTCGCTCGGCAATCTCGATACGCGGCGCGACTGGGGGCATGCGGCCGATTATGTGCGCGGCATGTGGCTGATGCTTCAGCAGCCGCAGCCCGGCGACTATGTACTTGCGACCGGCGAAAACCATTCCGTCCGCGAATTTGTCGAGTATGCCTTCCGCGAGATCGGCCGTGAGGTCATCTGGCGCGGCAGCGGGCTCGACGAAGAAGGCATCGACGCCAAAACTGGCGACAGGCTTGTCGCGATCGACCCCAAATTCTTCCGGCCGAAAGATGTGCGGGTCACGCTCGGCGATGCGTCCAAGGCCAGGCGCCTGCTTGGCTGGACGGCACAGGTGAGTTTCGCTGAACTCGTTCGCGAGATGGTCGAGGCGGATATCGTTCGTTTCGAGACGGAATTGGCGAATCAGGGGATCGCTTCCGGCGAATGATCGGCCGTCGATTTACGATTACTTGAATTCGATCACGCAAGTTTTAATCAAATCGGAGCGAATTTTTGCCGGTTTTCTGCGGTATACGGCCTATTATGCTTGATGGTGATTGTAGGCATTTAATCGATCATTGAAAAATCCGTTTTGAACGGGGACTGTATCGTCAGCGGTTGAGGCAATGCAGAGTACTGTCAAAGGTTGTGCGTATGTCTGTGGGGGAGTTCACGCGCCGAAAGCAGCGTTCCGATAGCGTCGCGCGTATCGACGCGCTTTCGCTGGAGGAAGGGGGCGTGCGCCCGCCCCCGATTGAACTGGAAGCTCCTCGGTTGCGCGGCGGCCGCCGTTCGGAGCGGGTGGTAGGCGATACCGTCGCTGCCGCGGATCTCGTTCTGATCGCGCTCGCAGCTCTCTTCGCCAAATGGCTTTATATCGACGGGCGGCTGGGGGGCCACTCCGCAAACGAGCCCTATCTTGCCGCGGGCGTTCTCGCCGCCGTCGTCGCGGTGGCCACTTTCAGGAGCCGGGGCCTCTATCGCCTCTCGACACTCAGGCGGCTTCGCGGGCAGACGCTACGAATATTGGGCGGCCTCGGCGTTGCAGCCGTCATACTGCTGACGGCAGGCTATCTCCTCAAGATTTCCGCTGACTTCTCCCGCGGCTGGATGATCATCTGGTTCATGCTCAATGTGACGCTGGTGGCGCTGCACCACGGTGCCGCCGCGCATTTCATCGGGAGCAGGGCGCCAGACAGGTTCTTCCAGAAAAGCATCGCGATCTATGGGAGCGGCGACATCGCTTCCGGGCTCATCGAACATCTGCGCATGATGAATGAGCATCATCATGTGGTGGGTGTCTTCGACGATGCCGCTCAGGGGCCGGCCGCGCGCCTTGCCGTTTCGGGCGGCGTCGGCGAACTCATCGAACACGGGAAATCGGCTCATATCGACGAGGTGATCATCGCGCTGCCGCTCGGCGAGGAGCGGCGCATATCCGACCTTTTCATGCAGCTCTCTGTGCTGCCTGTCGATATCAGGCTTTGTCCCGCGCTCGCCACGCTCCGCATGCGCTCGCTCGGGATCGTCAATTATGACGGTGTCTCGATGATCGAGCTCGCCCGCCGGCCGCTCGACGGCTGGGCGCCGATCATCAAGCTCGTCGAGGACCGGCTCCTGTCCGGGCTCGGACTTGTTGCCGTCGCGCCGCTGATGCTGCTTATTGCCATTGCGATCAAGCTCGACAGCAAGGGCCCCGTTTTCTTTCGCCAGCGGCGGCATGGTTTCAACCACACCATCATCCGTGTGATGAAGTTTCGCACCATGCATGTGGCGGAGGACGGGCCGGAGATCAGGCAGGCGGTGAAGGGCGATCCGCGTGTGACGCGCGTCGGGCGCTTCCTCAGGCGTACGAGCCTCGATGAACTGCCGCAGCTTTTCAACGTGCTGATGGGCGAAATGTCGCTTGTGGGGCCAAGGCCGCACGCGCTCGCGCATAATGAATATTACGAAGTCCTGCTCGAGCAGTATGCGAACCGCCACAAGATGAAGCCGGGCATTACCGGCTGGGCCCAGGTCAATGGCCATCGTGGCGAAACCGACACGCCGGAGAAGATGCGCAAGCGCGTCGAATGCGATCTCTACTATATCGAGAACTGATCGCTCTGGCTCGACATCAAGATTCTTCTGATGACGCCGTTTTTCGGCTTCACCGGCCGCAACGCCTATTGAGCGGGACTTGCCCGATCATTTTGCCATTTGCGCCACGGGCTGAACGACGTCCCGGCCGACGGAATGATATATGAAGCCGGCCTGCGCCATTTCCGCGAGCGAATAGATGTTCCGCAGATCGATGACGAGCGGCGCCTTCAGAAGGCTCTTGATGCGCTCGAAATCGAGCACGCGGAATTCGTTCCATTCGGTGAGGATCAGCAACGCATCGGCGCCGGGCATGACGCTGTAGGCGTCCTTCTTCCAGTCGATATCGCTCAGATATTTGCGCGCTTCTTCCATCCCTTCCGGATCGTAGGCGCGGATTCTCGCCCCTGCCTTTTGGAGAAGGGGGATGATGTCGAGGCTCGGCGCGTCGCGCATATCGTCCGTGTTGGGCTTGAAGGTCACGCCCAGAACGGCCAGCGTCTTGCTTTCGAGATTTCCGCCACAGGCATCGATGATCTTTTCTGCCATGCGGAGCTTGCGCTCGGTGTTGGCCGCCATGACCGCCTCGACGATCTGCGTCGGCCGGCCGACCTTCCGCGCCGTGCTGGTGAGGGCGAGCGTGTCCTTCGGGAAGCAGGAGCCGCCGAAACCCGCGCCGGCCTGAAGAAATTTCGGGCCGATGCGGCTGTCGAGGCCGATGCCGCGCGACACGTCCTGCACATCGGCGCCGACGCGCTCGCAGATATCCGCGATCTCGTTGATGAAGGTCACCTTCGTGGCGAGGAAGGCGTTGGCGGCATATTTGGTGAGTTCGGCGGTTGCACGGCTCGTATGAACCATCGGCGTTTCATGCATGGTGAGCGGGCGATAGAGTGCCTGCAACACGCGGCGCGGGCGTTCGGCATTGGCGCCGATGACCACGCGGTCGGGCTTCATGAAATCCTCGATGGCCGAACCCTCGCGCAGGAATTCAGGATTCGAGGCGACGTCGAATTGGGCGGCCGGGTTCTCGTCGCGGATGATCGCTTCGACCTCGTCGCCCGTGCCGACCGGGACGGTCGACTTGTCCACGATGACCGTGTAGCCGCTGAGGTGCCTGGCGATCTCGCGGGCGGCGGCATGGACGGCGGAAAGATCGGCGCTGCCGTCAGATTCCTTTGTCGGCGTGCCGACGGCGATGAAGACCGCGTCGCGTCCCGGCACCGCCTCGGCGAAGGATGTGGTGAAGCTCAGCCGCTCCGCCTCGACATTTCGCTGCACCATGTCCTCGAGGCCCGGCTCATAGATGGGAACCTCGCCCCGGCGCAGCCTTTCGACCTTTCCCTCGTCCTTGTCGACGCAGACGACCTCATGTCCGAGATCGGCGAAGCACGCGCCAGTGACGAGGCCCACATAGCCCGTGCCGATCATTGCGACTTTCATCAGAAATCTCCGGGCGGCACTGTGGGGGTCAGTTCTGGGCGAGCTTGTCGAGGAGGGGACGGAACTTCGGCGCTATGTCGGGGCGGTCGAGCGCGAAGGCGACATTGGCGGCGAGATAGCCGATCTTGTCGCCGCAGTCATAGGTTGTCCCCGCGAAGCGGTAGGCGAAGAAATCCTGCTCGGCGAGAAGCGCGATCATGCTGTCCGTGAGCTGGATCTCGCCGCCCGCGCCGGGCTTTTGCGTGGAGAGCTTCGCGAAGATTTCCGGCTGAAGAATGTAGCGCCCCGAAATGATGAGGTTGGAAGGCGCTTCCTCGATCTTCGGCTTTTCGACCATGCCGGTGATTTCATGCGTCGCAGGGTCGAAATTCTGGCCGAGCGCGACGATGCCGTAGCGGTTCACATGCTCATGCGGCACTTCCTCGACCGCGACGATGTTGCCGCCATGCTTTTCATAGACTTCCATCATCTGCGCGAAGCAGCCCGGCTTGCCGTGAATGAGCATGTCGGGAAGGGCAAGGGCGAAAGGTTCGTCGCCCACGATGTCGCGCGCGCACCAGACCGCATGGCCGAGGCCCAGCGGCTCCTGCTGGCGCACGAAGCTCGCCGTGCCCGCGAGGGGGCGGCTTGCCTTCAGCATTTCGAATTCGGCCGTCTTGCCGCGCGCCTTGAGGGTCGCCTCGAGTTCATAGGCGAGATCGAAATGATCCTCGATCGCGCCCTTGCCGCGCCCGGTCACGAAGACGAAATGCTCGATGCCCGCCTCGATCGCCTCTTCGACGGCGTACTGAATGACGGGCTTGTCGACGACCGTCAGCATTTCCTTGGGAATGACCTTGGTGGCAGGCAGGAAGCGTGTGCCGAGGCCCGCGACCGGAAATACGACCTTGCGAACCTTCTTGTGCGCCTGCGGAGCCATGCTGATTCCCTTCGCGTCCCGACCTCAAAGCCCGAAATGCCGCCGGATTGGCCGCCCGGGTTCGCCGTTTCTATTGCATGAATGGACGCAGGCCCGCAAGGAGCGGGCGCGCGCGGGCCTTCGGGCCGCGGCAAATGGACCGGGCGGGAGGGATCAGGCCGTGCGGGAAAGCGGCATGCTGGCGCGGACGAACGGCACCTCGAACCAGAAAAGGGCGCCCTGGCCGGACTTGCCCCGCGCTCCGATCCGGCCGCCCATGAGGCCGACCAGCTTGGCCGAGATGGCAAGGCCGAGGCCGGTTCCCCCATAGGTCTTGGCGATGTCGCCATTGGCCTGCACGAAGGGCATGAAAAGCTGGGAGGCCACCTCGTCGCTGAAGCCGATGCCCGTGTCCTCGACCTCGAAGCGCACGCGCACATTACCGTCGTCGGAAGAAACGACGTTCCCCCTGAGCCACACCTTGCCGCCCTCGGGCGTGAATTTCAGGGCGTTCGACACCATGTTCGAAAGGACCTGCCTGAGCCGGCCTTCATCCGCGAAGAGCGTTCCCTCCGGCAGTCCGGATGCCTCGATATGGAATTCGATCTTCCTTTCCCGCGCCCGTCCGACCCAGAACAGCAATGACTCGAAAATCGCCGCCAGCTCCACCGGCCTGTGCTCGATCTCGATCCTGTCGGCCTCGATCTTGGAGAAGTCGAGCACGTCGTTGAGGACGGTGAGAAGGCTCAGCGAGGCATCGTTGATGTACTGGCCATATTCGCGGATCTTGGGGTCGTCGCTCATGCGCATGACGAGATCCGAGAAGCCCATGATCGCATTCATGGGTGTACGGATCTCATGGCTCATCGTGGCGAGGAAGGCCGATTTGGAGCGATTGGCTTCTTCCGCGCGTTCCTTCTCGATCAGCGCGGCTTCATACGCCTGATCGAGCCTTGCCGTCAGTTCCTGCTCCGCCTGCAACTGAGCGAAGGTCTCGAAATATTTGTGCCGGTTGAAGTGCATGATGACCGCTGTCGTCCCGAGCAGCATGATCGAGAGGAGGAGCGAGGTCGTGTTGAGAAGGCCGGCGGAATCGGCGGCGAACAGGATCAGGCCGAAGGGCAGCGCCAGCGCAAGGATGTTCGGCACCGTGCGCATGGTGGGGACCCATGAGCAATGCGTCATCAGGCTCGCGCCGAGCACGATGGCGGTCACGACGAACTGATCCGGTTCGCCGAGAACCCAGTTGAAGCCCGCGATGGTATAGGTCGCGACCGCGGCGACATGGAAGATGCCCGCGTCGCGCCAGCACCTCTCCGTATCGACATCCACGATGCGCCGCCTGATGGATCGCCGCCAGAAAAGCGTGCCCGTATCGATGGCGATGGCGGCGAAGAGCCAGCCGATGCCGCTCGTCAGGCCGCTGGCGCTGGCGGTGGTAACGGCGAGGGCGAGGGGAAAGCAGCACCTGAACAGATAGAGGCGGTCCTCCATCGAAATCCAGTAAAGGAGCACCTTTCGGCGAATATGTTCTTCCGACGTCATCTGAGATCCCACGCGTCCCGGCCCCCGGCTCCGGACCGCCGCCAGTCTCTCATCGGGGCTTTAAGGAGGCATTGCGGAGATCGCTAAAAATGAAACTAGGCACCCGACCGGGCGCGCCGGGGGCCTCGGAAATGCCGGAAAACCGGGCGGAGCGGCGGGAGACGCTTTCGCCGGGCGGCGAATGAGCGGATAAAGAGGGACGGGCCTCTCAGGCGGGCTCTCTGTGCCGTTTTGCATCGATAATGCTATGGTGCGGGAGCCGCGGCCACAGGTGCATGAGACATGCTCGATGTGGTTTACGCCGAGTTGAGGCGAAGCGGATTTGGTAAAAGGTGCACTTGGTAACAAGCGGACTGGGGAAGAAACTTGTGACGATCTATCCGGTGATCCTGTCGGGCGGTGTGGGGTCGAGACTGTGGCCCGTTTCCCGGTCGCTTTATCCAAAGCAGCTTCTGCCGCTCGTCTCCGATCGGGCAATGCTGGTGGAGACGGCGCTTCGTGTGAGCGGCGACGGGGCCTTCGCCGCCCCCATCGTGGTGTCGAACGAGGAGCACCGCTTCATCATCGCCCAGCAGATGCGGGACACGGGCCTCGTTCCGCTCGCCCATCTGCTCGAGCCGGTGGGACGGAACACCGCTCCGGCGACGGCCGCCGCCGCCGCCTATGTGCAGGCGCGCGATCCCGAAGGGCTCGTGCTTCTGCTGCCGGCCGACCATCACATTCGCGATGTCGCCGCCTTTCACAAGGCGATCGCCAGGGGCGCTGCGCTTGCGCGCGCGGGAAAGCTCGTCACTTTCGGCATCGTCCCCACGGGCCCTGAAACCGGCTATGGCTATATCCGCCGCGGGCAGCCGCTCGATGACGGCGCCTTCGCCGTCGATCGCTTCGTCGAGAAGCCGGATCTCGCCACCGCCGAAGCCTATCTCGCCTCGGGCGGCTATGACTGGAATGCGGGCATCTTCCTGTTCCGCGCCGATCGCATCCTCGAGGAAATGCGCGTGCATTGCCCGGCCATTGCCGCGGAAGCCGCCATGGCGGTCAGGAAGGGCGTTCGCGATCTCGATTTCCTGCGGCTCGAGGCGGCCTCCTTCGGCGCGTGCCCGTCGCTTTCCATCGACTATGCGGTGATGGAGCACACGAAGGATGCGGCGGTGGTGCCGGTCGATATGGGCTGGAGCGACATCGGAAGCTGGTCGGCGCTCTGGGAGATCGGCGAGAAGGACGCGAAAGGTAACGTGGTCACGGGCGATGTCATCGCGCATGAGACGCAGGATTGCTTCGTGCGCGCCGAGACAGGACTTGTCGCGACGCTCGGGGTCGAAAATCTCGTCATCGTCGAGACGGGCGATGTGCTGCTGGTCGCCGCGCGCGACCGCGTGCAGGACGTAAAGAAGGTCGTCGAACAGCTTGCGGCCGCCGGTCGGACGGAGCATGAGGCGCACAACCGCGTCTACCGGCCATGGGGCTATTATGAAAGCCTCAACAATGGCGAGCGGCATCAGGTCAAACATCTGATGGTTTATCCGGGCGCCTCGCTTTCGCTGCAACTTCATCACCGCCGGGCGGAGCATTGGGTGGTGGTGAGCGGCACGGCGCGGGTGACGGTCGGCGATGAGACGCGGATGCTGGCCGAGAACCAGTCGACCTACATTCCGGTCGGCACCCGGCACAGGCTCGAAAATCCGGGCCCGGAGCCTCTCAGCATCATCGAGGTGCAGTCGGGCGACTATCTCGGCGAGGACGACATCGTCCGCTTCGACGATGTCTATGGGCGCGATACAGATGCCTCGGCTGCCGAATGAGCGGCCGGAGGACCGGAAAAGAATGAGCGACAAGCAACATTTGGCCATGAAGGTCGAGACGCTGAAGGGAGCGAGAGTTCTCTGTATCGGCGATGTCATGCTCGACCGCTATGTCTATGGAGATGTCGAGCGCATCTCGCCCGAAGGTCCGATCCCGGTGCTGAGGGTGCGCGAGGAAAAGGCGATGCTCGGCGGCGCGGGCAACGTCGCGCGCAATCTCGCGGCGCTGGGCGCGCGCGTGAGTTTCGCGTCGGTCGTGGGTCGTGACGAGGCGGGCGAGGAGATCGGCCGCATGCTTGCCGCCGTGCCTGACCTCGAGGCGAGCCTCGTCGTCGATCCGGCGCGGCGCTCCACCGTGAAGGCGCGCTATGTGTCGATGGGCCAGCAGATTCTCCGCGCCGATCGCGAGACGGGAACGCCGCTTGCCCCGGCACTGGAGCAGGAGCTTGTCGGGCGGATCGGCGCACTCGTCGCAGGCGCGGCGGTGATGGTGCTCTCCGACTATGGCAAGGGCGTGCTCACGCCATCGGTTCTCGCGGCCGCGATCGCGGCGGCGCGCAAGGCGGGCATTCCGGTCATTGTCGATCCGAAGGGGCGCGACTTCGGCCTCTATCGCGGCGCGAGCGTGGTCACGCCCAATCGCAAGGAGCTTGCCGAAGCGGCGGGCGGCGCGCTCGAGGGCAGCGAGGCCATTGTGGAGGCGGCGCGCAGGATCGTCGCCAGCGCGGGCATCGGCGCAATGATCGTGACCCGCAGCCAGGAGGGAATGAGCGTCATCCGCGATTCGGGCGAGGTGGCGCATCTGCCCGCCGAGGCGCGCGAGGTCTTCGACGTTTCCGGCGCGGGCGACACGGTCGTCTCGACTCTCGCCGCGGCGCTCGCGGCGGGGCTTCCGCTTGTCGAGGCGGCGGCGCTCGCCAATGCGGCGGCGGGCATCGTCGTCGGCAAGGTCGGCACGGCGGTCGTCTATGCGGACGAGCTTGCCGCCAAGCTTCGCGAGCACGAGCTTTCCTCCATCGAGCACAGGATCGTGACGTTGCATGCGGCGCAGGACATCGTGGCCGGCTGGCGCCGCAAGGGGCTCCGCGTCGGCTTCACCAATGGCTGCTTCGATCTTCTGCACCCGGGCCATGTCTCGCTGCTCGCGCAGTCGCGCGCGCTTTGCGACCGGCTCGTCGTCGGGCTCAACAGCGATGCCTCGGTGACGCGGCTCAAGGGGCCGACGCGGCCGATCCAGCGCGACATCGCCCGCGCGACCGTGCTTGCATCGCTTGCAAGCGTCGATCTCGTCGTCATCTTCGAGGAGGACACGCCCGAAAAACTCATCGAGGGCTTGCGGCCGGACGTGCTCATCAAGGGCGGCGACTACACGGTCGAAACGATCGTCGGCGCCTCCTTCGTGCAGAGCTATGGCGGGCGCGTCGAGGTGATCGATCTCGTGCCGGGCTTCAGCACGACGAAGACGGTCGAGAGGATGGGCGGCTGACGCGGCGATGGTGTTCCACCTCCACCGGCATAGAAAGGCGGACGGGCGCGAACTCCTGCTCTATGGCCGCGCGGCGCATGAAGGGGCCGCGGGCGCCGAGCTTCCGCCCGCGGGCGGCGTGCCGCCGCATCTGCGCTGGCATCCGCTCCGTCAGGAATGGGTCGGATATGCGGGCGCTCGGCAGGCCCGCACTTTTCTCCCCGAGGAAAGCGATTGTCCGCTCTGTCCCGCGCGTGACGGAGCCACAGGTGAAATTCCGTTCACGGATTTCGAGATCGCCGTTTTCGAAAACCGGTTTCCCGCTTTCGCAGAGGCGGGCGATGCGCCCGGAATTGCCGGCGTCAGAAGCGCGCCGGCGCGCGGCCGCTGCGAGGTCGTCGTTTTCTCGGCGGATCATCGCGACTCACTCGCAACGCTGCCCGACGAGCGCATCGACCTTCTGATCGAGGTCTGGGGCGCGCGCATCGCGGCGCTTCGCGAGATGGGTTTCGCCGCCGTCATGCCGTTCGAGAATCGCGGCGAGGAAATCGGCGTGACGCTCCATCATCCGCATGGCCAGATCTATGCCTTCGGCTTCGTGCCCGGACAGATCGCCCGCGCCGCCGAAGCGCAGGCGGTGGCGCCGGTCATTGCGCGGATGATCGAGGAAGCCGATCCGGCTCTCTTTCTTCATCGGGGAGCGCGCGCCGTTGCGCTCGTGCCGCCCTTCGCGATGTATCCCTTCGAGGTCTGGCTCGCTCCGCGGCGGCGCGTGCCGGGTCCGCAGCATCTCGATGCGGAGGAACGCGCAGAGCTTGCGTCGGCGCTCGGCGATGCGCTGCGGCGGCTCGACCGGCTCTTTGGCATGCCCATGCCCTATATTCTCACCGTGCAGTCGGCGCCCGCGGGCCATGACGCGACCTTCCACATGACGATCGAGATCAAGCCCTTTCGCCGCGACCGGGCGAAGCTCAAATATCTCGCGGGCGTCGAGCAGGGCTCGGGGGTTTTTCTCGTCGATGTGCCGCCGGAGGAAGCCGCCGCGCGGCTCCGCGCTGTGGATAGCGCGCGATGAAGGCGGCATTTGAGAAAGCATATGGACGTGCGCCCGAGGCGGAGGCATCGGCGCCCGGCCGCGTCAATCTCATCGGCGATCACACGGATTATGCGGACGGCTTCTGCCTTCCCATGCCGCTCGCCCGGCGCACGCATGTCACCATGGCGCGGGCAGCGCACTTTCGCGCGACGAGCCTCGACAATGGCGAGACGCGCGACTTCGACCCCAAGGCTCCGCCGCGCCGCGACTGGACCGATTATGTGGCAGGTCCGATCGCCGAACTTCTGAAGCGCGGCATCGAGGTGCCACCTGTCGAGGTGCTCATCCGCTCCGACGTACCGCAGGGCGCGGGCGTGTCGTCCTCCGCCGCGCTCGAAATCGCCGTCATCCGCGCGAGCCTCGCGCTCACCAGCGGAACGCTCGACGATGTCGAGATTGCGAGGGCGGGGCAGGCGGCCGAGAACCTTTATTGCGGGCTTCAATGCGGCATTCTCGATCAGATGACATCCTCCGTCGGGCGCGAGGGCCATGCGCTGCTCCTCGATTGCCGGACGAACGAGGCGCGACTTGCCGCCGTGCCGGAGAGTTTCCGCTTCGCCGTCATTCATTGCGGCGTCGAGCGGCGGCTTGTCGATGGCGCCTATAATGCGCGGCGCGCGGCAGTGGAGGAGGCGGCGCGGCGTCTCGGCCTTCGCGCGCTTCGGGATGCGGCGCCTGCGATGCTTTCATCCTTGCCCGAGGGCGAGCCTCGCGCCCGCGCGCGGCATGTGGTCGGCGAGAATGCGCGCGTCCTCGCCGCCTTCGATGCGCTCGAGGCCGCGGATGCCGACGCGTTCGGCGCGTTGATGACGGAAAGCCATCGCTCGCTCGCTGAGGATTACGAGGTTTCGACGGAGGCGCTCGACAGGCTCGTGGAAACGGCGCTTGGCGAGGGCGCACGTGGCGCGCGGCTCACGGGCGCGGGGTTCGGCGGATGCGTCGTCGCGCTCATCGCGCCGGACGAGGCGGAGGATTGGTGGCGGCGCGTCTGCGCGCGTCACCCGAAGGCGTGGGCCGTCTCGCTCTGATATTCCTTCAGTGGAATTTCGGCAGCCAGTCGCCATGCGCCTCGATGAGATCGTCGACGAGCGACCATATCTGATCGAGCGAAAGCTCCGCCGCCGTGTGCGGATCGAGCATGGCCGCATGATAGATATGTTCGCGCTTGCCCGTCGCGATCGCCTCGACCGTCAGCGCCTGCACGTTGATGTTCGTCTGCATGAGCGCGGCTAGGTGGGGCGGCAGCGCGCCCTGCCGCGTCGGCGTGATGCCGTTCGCATCGACGAGGCATGGCACCTCGACGCAAGCGCCCTCCGGCAGATTGTCGATGAGGCCGCGATTGGCGACATTGCCGTTGATGACGGTCGGCTTGCCGGTCACGACCGCGCGCATGATCTTCGCGCCATATTCGCCGGAGAAGTGGACGTCGATCCTGTTCGCGCCGACAAGTTCGCGCTCCTGCGCCTCCCAGGCCGCGATCTGCTCCTCGCAGCGGCGGATATATTCATCGAGCGGAATGTTGAATTCCGAAATGAGATCGGCCCTGTCGCGCTTGATGAACCAGGGCACGTATTCGGCGAAATGCTCGCTCGACTCGGTGACGAAATAGCCCGTGCGCCGCAGCACCTCGTAGCGGACCTTGTTCCATTGGGGCTCGCGGCCCTCCACCGCGATCTGGCGCAGGCGTGGATAGAGGTCTTCGCGCGTTCCGTCCGCATGGAGCTTTTCGAAGCGCGAATAGAAAGCCATGTGGTTGATGCCCGCGCATTGATAGCGGATGTCCTTGTAGTTCTCGCCGAGATCGTTGGCGAGTTCGAAGGCCGTTCCCTGCACGGAGTGGCAAAGCCCGACATGGGCGATGTCGGGCGCGAGCTTCGCCAGCGCCCAGCAATTGATCGCCATCGGGTTCACATATTGAAGCATGAGCGCCCGTGGGCAGAGTTCGCGCATGTCGTTGGCGATATCGAGGAGCACGGGCACGGTGCGAAGGCCGCGCATGATGCCGCCAATGCCGAGCGTGTCGGCGATGGTCTGGCGGAGCCCGTATTTCTTCGGGATCTCGAAGTCGATAACGGTGCCGGGCTTGTAGCCCGCGACCTGGATCATGACGATGACGAAATCCGCGCCCTTGAGCGCCGCGCGCCGGTCGGTCGTGGCGGTGATCCGTGGGGAGACGGAGAGCGATTCCGCGATCTTGCCCGCGACGATCTGCGAGGTTCTGAGCCGCGCCTCATCGATGTCGTGAAGCGCGATCTCGATATCGGCGAAGATGTCGTTCAGCAGAATGTCGCCGACGAGATTTTTCATGAAGACGGTGCTGCCGGCACCGATCATGCAAACTTTGGTCACGCGCGTCCCTCCCCGGAATATCCGCTGCCGAGGATCGGCGAGCGCGGCTTCCCCGTCAATCGCCCATGATGCGGGCGGCGGGAGCCCAGTGTTCGGGTGTATCGGCGCTGCGCAGCGTCGGTTCAAAGGCGATGAGGTCGTATTCGGCGACGCCCGCGGTGATGTAGGGGTCCGCCTCCGCGTAGCGGCGCGCTTCATCGAGGGTGGACGCCTTGATGAGGATGACGCCGCCCACGCGCGGGTCGCGCCGGCCGGCCATCAGCACGAGCCCCTCGTCGAAGCCTCGCCGGAGCCATTCGCGATGGGCCTCGAGATGGGCATCGACCTCTGCCACCGGCCGTACATATTTCAGAATGTCGAGATAGAGCATTTGCGCCTCCCTTCCGCGCCATCTTCCTAGAACAATTCGGCGGACGGCGCGAGCGGGCTTGCGGCGGCCGCAAATTCCGGCAAGCTCGTGGGGAGGAATCGGGAGGGAGCGAAATATGGCGAAGGCGGGCGGCGCGGCGATCGGTGTCTGCTACTATCCGGAGCACTGGCCGGAGACGATGTGGGCGGACGATGCGCGGCGCATGCGCGAGGCGGGCATCTCGCGCGTCCGCATCGGCGAATTCGCCTGGTCGCGGCTCGAGCCGGATCCCGGCCGCCTCGAATTCGACTGGCTCGCCCGCGCGATTGACGCGCTCCATGCCCATGGGCTCGGCGTCATTCTCGGTACGCCGACGGCGACGCCGCCTAAATGGCTCGTCGACAAGATGCCCGACATGCTGGCCGTCGATCATCGCGGCCGCGTGCGCGCCTTCGGCTCGCGGCGGCATTATTGCTTCTCCCATGCGGGCTACCGGCATGAATGCGCCCGCATCGTGCGCGCGCTTGCCGAGCGCTTCGGCGACCATCCGGGCGTCGTCGCCTGGCAGACTGACAATGAATATGGCTGCCACAACACGGTTCGCTCCTATTCCTCCGCCGCGCGGCTCGGCTTCCGCCGCTGGCTCAAGGCGCGCTACGGCTCCATCGCGGCGCTCAACGCGGCCTGGGGCAATGTCTTCTGGAGCATGGAATATCGCGACTTCGACGAGATCGACCTGCCGTCGGGCGCGGTGACGGAAACGAACCCCTCGCACCGGGCCGATTTCGAGCGCTACTCGTCGGACCAGGTGCGCGAGTTCAACCGCGTGCAGGCCGACATCATCCGCGCTCTCTCGCCGGGGCGCGACATCGTTCACAACTTCATGACCTTCCATGTCGACTTCGACCATTACGAGGTGATGAAGGACCTCGACGTGGCGACATGGGATTCCTATCCGCTCGGCAGTCTCGATGTCTTTCCGGCCGATCCGGCGCACAAGGCGGCCTATGCCCGGACGGGCGACCCCGATCTTCAGGGCTTTCATCACGATCTCTATCGCGGCGCGGGGCGGGGGCGCTTCGCGATCATGGAGCAGCAGCCGGGGCCCGTGAACTGGGCGGCCTACAACACCGATGCGATGCCGGGCCTTGTGCGCCTCTGGGGCCTCGAAGGCTTCGCCCATGGGGCGGAGATGGTGTCCTATTTCCGCTGGCGGCAGGCACCCTTCGCGCAGGAGCAGTTCCATGCCGGGCTCAACCTGCCGAACAACGAGCCCGACCGGGCCTATTTCGAAGTGAAGGAGCTTGCCCGCGATCTCGCCCGGCTCGGCGAGCTTGGCAGGGCGGCGCCCGCGCGCGTGGCTCTCATCTATTCCTATGAGGCGCAGTGGTTCCTGCGCACGCAGCCGCAGGGTCAGAACTTCTCCTATATCGAACAGGTCTTCCTCATCTACCGTACGCTGCGAAGCTTCGGCCTCGATATCGACATTGTGGGGCCCGACGCCAATCTCTCGGCCTATGCGCTGGCGATCCTGCCCTCGACGCCCTATGTGCCGCCGCGCCTTGCCGCCTCGCTCGAAAGCTTCGACGGGCGGCTTCTCGTTCTGCCGCGCTCGGGAAGCCGCACGGCCTCGCATCAGATCCCGGCCAATCTCGCGCCGGGGCCGCTCGCCGCCCTTCTCGGCATCAAGGTCACGCGGGCCGAAAGCTTCCGGTCCTATGCGGCGGTGCCTGTCAATTACGGCAACGAGGCGCGAAAATTCGATCGCTGGCGCGAATTCGTCGTGGCCGAGGATGCGGAAATCGTCGCGAGGACGGGCGATGGCCATCCAGCGCTCACAAGGCGGGGCGGCGCCTATTATCTCGCAGGCTCGCCCGACGCGGGCCTGCTCGAAGGGCTCCTCGAAAGGCTGGCGCGCGAGGCGGGGCTCGCCATCAAGCGCCTGCCGCAGGGCGTCAGGACGCGGCGGCGCGGGCCCTATCGCTTCATCTTCAATTACGGGCCGGGCGAACAGGATATTTCATCGCTGGCGGCGGGGGAGCTTGTGCTGGGTGAGCGGCTGCTCGGGGTCGGCGGCGTCGCCGTTCTGAAGGAGGGGCATTGAGGGGCGTTCGTCCGATTGCGGCATTCTCATCGTATCGCCGCCCGGAGGGGCGCGGGCGCCGGGTGCGACCGGAATTGCGCTTACACTTTTCCGTGCTACGCCTTAGCCTTGTGCTTCATATTCCCGCTGGAGTCGCTTCATGTCGATCGTCTGTCCGCGCGGCCTTTTTCGGCTGATGTCGGGTGTCGTGTTTCTCGTTGCCGGGCTGGGCCTTGGGGGATGCGCGGATGCGCGCGCGCGCCACGTTCCCGAAACGCGCCTGCCCATGGCTCCTCCCATCAGCGAGAACGACCAGCGCTTCGCCGACTGGCTGACGGCCTTCCGCCTCGACGCCATGAAGGCCGGAATCAATGCGGCGACCTTCAATCGCGCCATGAGCGGCGTGAGGCCCGACGAGACGGTGGTCGAGGCCGATCAGAGCCAGCCTGAATTCGTGAAGCCGGTCTGGGACTATCTCGGCGGAGCGCTTTCCGACAAGCGGGTGGAGCGCGGCAAGGCGCTCCTCGCCGAGAACAGGGCGCTCCTCGACCGGATCGAGAAGGCTTATGGCGTCGACCGGCAGGTCGTGGTGGCGATCTGGGGCCTTGAGTCCAATTACGGAGACTTCATGGGCACGAAGAGCGTCGTCCGCTCGCTGGCGACGCTCGGCTTCGAGGGGCGGCGGCCGGATTTCGGCCGCTCGCAGCTCATCGCCGCGCTCAAGATCATCCAGAACGGCGACATCCAGCCCGAGGAAATGCTCGGCTCCTGGGCGGGGGCCATGGGGCAGACGCAGTTCATCCCGACGACCTATCTCGCCCATGCCGTCGATTTCGATGGCGACGGACGGCGCGACATATGGCACTCGACGGCCGACACGCTCGCCTCGACCGCGCAATATCTGAATGTCTCGGGCTGGCAGACGGGCAGCCATTGGGGCTTCGAGGTCGTCATGCCAGCGGGCTTCGACTATGCGCTTGCGGACATGGCGCTGACGAAGATCGTCGCGGAGTGGCAAAAGCTCGGCCTGAAGCGGGCCGACGGACGGGCCTTCCCCGCCACCGACGTGAACGAGAAAGCCTCGCTCCTGCTTCCCGCGGGGCACAAGGGGCCGGCCTTCCTCGTGCTGCAGAATTTCCGCACGGTGCTCGCCTATAACGCCTCGACTTCTTACGCGCTGGCGGTCTGTCTGCTCGGCGACAGGTTCCGTGGCGAGGGTGAGATCAGGGGAAGCTGGCCGCTCGACGAGCGCCCGCTGACGAGGAGCGAACGCGAGGAGCTGCAATCGCTTCTGACCGCCAAGGGCTATGATCACGGCAAGGTCGACGGGATCATCGGCTACAACACACGCAAGGCTATCCGCGACTATCAAAGGACAATCGGTTTGCCGCCGGACGGCTATCCAACCGCTTCGCTGCTGGAGAAGATGCGGACGAACTGAGGGGACAGCCGGCCGCTTCGCCGATGTGAACGCCCATGAACCTGCGCCAGATCCGATATTTCATCGCCGCCGCGGAAACGGAATCCGTTTCGCGCGCGGCGCAGGAACTCAGCATCTCGCAATCGGCCATCACCTCCGCGATCCAGGCGCTCGAATATGAAATGGGGGCGGAGCTTTTCGTACGCCACGCGAAGGGCGTCCGCCTCACGCATGAGGGGCACCAGCTTCTCCTCCATGCCCGGCGCATTACAGCGGCGGTGGCGGATGCGCGCCGCGCGGTCAGCGCGCGGCCGGAGGCGATGTCCGGCGATCTCAATGTCGGCGTGACGCCGATGGTGTCGGGCTACTATCTCGCCGATCTTCTCGCGCGCTTCCGCCGGGTCTTCCCGCAGGTCGATGTGCGCGTGTTCGAGGACGAGCGCACCTATCTCGAACATCTGCTCGTCAATGGCGAGCTCGATGTGGGTCTGCTGCTCGTTTCCAACCTCCAGGATCGGCAGGCGCTCGAATCGGAAATTCTCATTCGCTCGCCCTGGCGCATCTGGCTCCCGGCAGGCCACGGGCTCCTTTCGCATAACGTCCTTACACTGAGCGATCTTGCCGCCGAGCCGCTCATCATGCTGGCCGTCGACGAACTCATCGAGACGACGACTTCCTATTGGCAGGAGGAGGGGCTCACGCCCAACATCGTGCTGCGCACCTCCTCGGTTGAGGCAGTGAGGAGCCTTGTCGGCATGGGGGTCGGGCTTGCGACGCTGCCGGACATGGCCTATCGCCCCTGGTCGCTCGAGGGCGACAGGCTGGAGGCGCGGGAACTCGCCAATCCCATTCCGACCGTGGATGTGGGGCTCGTCTGGCGTCGGGGCGCGCCGCTCAGGCCCACGGCGAGCCAGTTTCTCGACATGTGCCGGGAATATACGCCCCCCGCCGCAAGGCGCCGCTCGCCGGGAATCTGACGCCTGAGTACCCGTTTCGACGGGATGGAAACGGATGCGCCGGTTATCTGATTTGTCGCATTTCCGAACCACAAAAGCGGTTCCCGCTTTTGCTGGAAACGCTCTAGCTATCTGATTTTCCGAACGGATAGCGCGGATTTTCCGATTTTCAATCGGAAAAAACCTGCCCTAGCATTTCTTGACAGACTGCCGCCCCGAGCCTTCGCGGGCCGCCCGGCGCCTTTTGCCGGTCGAGGCCCGCCTGTCTGAAGGGGCGCGCGGCCATGAGGTTTCGCGGCAAGCCCAGGGGAGAGGCGTGATGCAAACCAGGCTCTTTATCGACGGCAAGTTCGTGCAGGGCGCGGGGCCGGAGGAGGACATCCTCAACCCGGCGACGGGCGCCCTGATCGCCAGGATACCCTCGGCATCGAAAGATCAGATCAACCAGGCCGTCGCTGCGGCGAGCCGCGCCTTCGCGAGCTGGGGGCGGACGACGCCCGCCGAGCGGTCGGGCCTTCTGCTGAAGCTCGCCGACCGGATCGAGGCGGATGCGGAAGCATTCGCGAAGCTCGAAAGCCTCAACTGCGGAAAGCCCTATCCGCGTGTGCTCGAGGATGAAATCCCCGCCATCGTCGATTGCTTCCGCTTCTTCGCGGGCGCCGCGCGTTGCATGAACGGCAGCGCGGCGGGTGAATATCTGCCCGGCCTCACCAGCATGATCCGCCGCGACCCCGTCGGCGTCGTCGCCTCGATCGCGCCCTGGAACTATCCGCTGATGATGGCTGCCTGGAAGATCGCGCCCGCACTCGCGGCGGGCAATGCGGTCGTGCTGAAGCCGTCCGAACAGACGCCGCTGACGACGCTGAAACTGGCCGAGATCATGGCCGAGCTTTTCCCTGCCGGTGTGTGGAACCTCGTCCTCGGCCGGGGCGAAACGGTCGGCGCGCCACTCGTCTCGCATCCGGGCGTGCACATGACCTCGCTCACCGGCGACATCGCCACCGGCCGCAAGGTGCTCGAAGCTGCGACTGGCACGCTCAAGCGCACGCATCTCGAGCTTGGCGGCAAGGCGCCCGTCATCGTCTTCGACGACGCCGATATCGACGCCGTGGTCGAGGGCGTCCGTACCTTCGGCTATTACAATGCCGGGCAGGACTGCACTGCGGCCTGCCGCATCTATGCGGGCGCGAAGGTCTACGACAAGGTGGCGGCCGATCTCGCCAGCGCCGTCTCGGGCATCAAGTTCGGCGGGCCGGAGGATGAAGGCGTCGAACTCGGCCCGCTCATCAGCGAGAGGCAGCGCAGCCGCGTGTCGAGCTTCGTGGAGCGGGCGCGGGCGCAGAAGCATGTCGAGGTGCTGACGGGTGGCAAGCCGGGCGCGGGCAACGGTTTCTTCTATGAGCCCACAGTGATAGCTGGCGCGCGGCAGGAAGACGAGATCGTGCAGCGCGAGGTCTTCGGCCCGGTCGTTTCGATCACGCGCTTCGACGATGTGGAGCAGGCGATCGGCTGGGCGAACGATTCCCAATACGGCCTCGCCTCATCGGTGTGGACCCGCGACATTTCCAAGGCGATGCAGACCGCGGCGCGGCTTCAATATGGCTGCACATGGGTCAACACGCATTTCATGCTGGCGAACGAGATGCCGCATGGTGGCATGAAATCATCCGGCTACGGAAAGGACCTGTCGGCCTATGCGCTGGAGGACTATTCGGTCGTGCGGCATGTGATGGTGAAACACTGATCCGGGTTTGAGCTTGGGGAAGAGGTGACGTTGAGCAGCTTCGCGCGGAACGAAGATCAGGCGGAGAGCGGCCCGATGCCGGATGGCGATGTCGAGCCCGTGATCGTTCGTCTCGAAGGCGTGCGCAAGGCGTATAAGGAGACGGTGGCGGTCGAGCATGTCGATCTCGAAGTCCGCCGTGGCGAGTTCTACACGCTGCTCGGCCCCTCCGGTTCCGGCAAGACGACGACGCTGAGGCTCATCGCCGGTTTCGAGAAGCCGGATCGCGGCGTGATCGAGCTAAGCGGCGCCGATGTGACCGGCAAGCCGCCCTATGAGCGCGACATCAATACGGTGTTTCAGGACTACGCGCTCTTTCCGCATATGACGGTTGCGGAGAATATCGCCTATGGGCTTCACGCGAAGGGCGTGCCCAAGCACGAATGCACGGTGCGTGTGGAAGAAGCGCTGCGCATGGTCCGGCTCGAAAACTTCGGCGAGCGCCAGCCGGCGCAACTCTCGGGCGGCCAGCGCCAGCGTGTCGGGCTTGCGCGCGCCATCGTGAACCGGCCGAAGGTTCTGTTGCTCGACGAGCCGCTCGGCGCACTCGATCTGAAGCTGCGCCAGGAAATGCAATCCGAACTCAAGCGTATTCAGGAGGAGGTGAAGATCACCTTCCTCTATGTGACGCACGATCAGGAAGAGGCACTGACGATGAGCGATCGCATCGCCATCTTCAATCAGGGCCGCATCGTGCAGATCGGTTCTCCGACGGAGGTCTATGAGGAACCGGCGGACGAGTTCGTCGCCGGCTTCGTCGGCACGTCGAACATACTGAAGCGCGACGGCAGACGCTTCGTGCTGCGGCCGGAAAAGGTGCGCGTCGCGCCGCTCGGCCAGCTCTTCGACGAGGCAGGACTTCACACCGAGGAAGGCATCGTCATCGAGGCCGTCTATGTCGGCACGTTCACCCGCTATGCGGTGGGGCTTGCCGACGGCACGAGGATCGTCGCCATCCGCCAGAATTTCGACCGTACGACGGCCCGCTTCCGGGAGGAGCAGGGCAGCAGAGTGCAAGTTGCGTGGCGTCCGGACAACCTGTTCGAGCTTCAGTGAAACCATCCAGGAAAGGAGGGTTCTGAGATGACCAGCATGAAAGTTACCGTCGCTTTGGGATTGACCCTGGGCACGGCAATCGCATTTTCCGTTTCGGCATTTGCCGAGCCGGTGGCGCCGAACTATCCCAAGACGATTGGCGCGGGCGAGGGCGCGCTCAATATTGTGGCGTGGGAGGGATATGCGGAGGATTCCTGGGTAAAGCCCTTCGAGAAGGAGACGGGCTGCATCGTCAACCGCAAATATGCGGGTTCCTCCGATGAAATGGTGGCGCTGATGCGCCAGGGCGGCGGCTCGGAATACGATCTCGTTTCGGCGTCGGGCGATGCGAGCCTGCGTCTCATCCTTGGCGGCAATGTGCAGCCGATCGACGTGAAGCTCATCCCGGATTTCGAGAACTTCGTGCCGGACCTTCAGGCGCCGCCGCACAACACGCTCAAGGGCGTTCACTATGGTCTCTCCTATGAATGGGGACCGAACGTGCTCCTCTACAATACGGACAAGTTCAAGACCGCGCCGACGAGCTGGGCGGCGATCTATGACGAAGCCTACAAGGGCAAGATCACGGTGCCGGACAATCCGATCCAGATTGCCGACGCCGCGCTCTATCTCGCCAAGAAAGATCCGAGCCTCGGCATCACTGACCCTTATGAACTCACCGAAAAGCAGCTCGATGCCGCCGTCGCGCTTCTGAAGAAGCAGCGTCCGCTCATCAAGAAATACTGGGCGCTCGCTTCCGACGAGATCGAACTCTTCAAGAATGGCGACGCCATCATCGGCGCCGCATGGCCCTATCAGACCATCACGCTGAAGGCGGCGGGCGCGAAGGTGGCCGATACGGTACCGAGCGAAGGGGCGACGGGCTGGGCCGATAGCTGGATGCTTTCGGCGAAATCGAAGCATGTCAACTGCGCCTATAAGTGGATGGCTTATGTCTCGACGCCTTCGGTGCAGGCGCAACAGGCGATCTATTTCGGCGAGACGCCAGCCAACATGAAAGCCTGCGCCGAGATGGACAAGCTCGATAAGGGCTCCTGCGAGCGCTACCATCTGAACGAAGCCGCGACCTATCTCAAGCAGATCAGGTTCTGGAAGACGCCGCAGGAAATGTGCAGCAACGGCAAGAAGGAGTGCACGAGCTACACGACCTGGCAGCAGAAGTGGCAGGAGATCAAGGGTTGATCGACCGTCCCCAGACGGCTTACGGCATGACGGCGGATCGCCTGCATGAAGCGATCCGCCGGATGTCGGTATTTCTGTGGCGCAAACCGGCGGTGGGCGCGGGGCTTCTGCTCGCGCCGCCGCTCGGCTGGTTCATTCTCATCTATCTCGCCGCGCTCGCCGCGCTTTTCATTTCGGCCTTCTGGAGCATCGACTCCTTCACCGGCGAACTCGACCGGACCTTCACCATCGCGAATTTCCAGACGATCTTCGAGAGCGACGTCTATCGCAAGATCGCGATCCGGACGATCCTCATGGCGGCGGCGGTGACGGTTACCGATGTGATCCTCGCCTTCCCGTTTGCCTATTACATGGTGCGGCTCGCAACGCCGGCGCAACGAGTGGCGCTCTTCACGCTCGTGCTCGTGCCACTCTGGTCGAGCTATCTTGCGCGCGTCTATGCCTGGCGGCTCATCTTCGCCAATGACGGCGCGCTCAACTGGCTCTTGCACAGCTTCGGTTTCGCGAGCGTGCAGATCGGCTATACCAACTGGGCGATGTGGGTCGTCTTCTCCTATATCTGGCTGCCCTTCATGATCATGCCGATCTATGCGGCCATCGAGCGGATTCCCTATTCGCTCTTCGAAGCCTCGCAGGATCTCGGCGCGAAGGCGTGGCGGACCTTCTTCAAGGTCATCCTGCCGCTCGCCATGCCGGGCGTCGTCGCGGGGTCGATCTTCACATTCTCGCTGACGCTTGGCGACTACATCACGCCGGTGCTCGTCGGCGGGCCGGGCTCGGACTTCATCGGCAATGTCGTCTATGCGAATGTCGGCATCGCCAACAACATTCCCTTCGCGGCGGCCTATGCCTCCATTCCGCTCGTCGTCATGGCGCTCTATCTCATCGGCGCGCGGCGGACCGGCGCGTTTGAGGTGATGTGAGGGAGGGAGCATGGAAACGAAACTCGCAAGGATCGCGCTGACCGCCTGGGTGGTGTTCGTCCTCCTGTTCCTGTTCATCCCGATCCTGATCATCCTCGTCTATGCGTTCAACGCATCGAACATTCAGAGCTGGCCGATCGCGGGCTATTCGCTGCGCTGGTTCGGATCGGCATGGACAAATCCCGAAATCCGTATGGCGCTCGGGCTTTCGCTCAAGGCGGGTCTTCTTGCGACCGCCGTCGCCGTTCTGCTCGGCTCGGCGGCGGCCTTCGCCGTTCATCGCTTCGAATTCTTCGGCAAGGATGCCGTCTCCTTCGTCGTCGTGCTGCCGATCGCGCTGCCCGGCATCATCACCGGCATGGCGCTCAATTCATTCTTCGTTTTCTGGGGCCTCGGGCTTTCCTTCTGGACCATCGTCATCGGCCACGCGACCTTCTGCATCGTCATCGTCTACAACAACGTGATCGCGCGGCTGCGGCGCGTGCCACGATCGCTCGAGGAAGCGTCGATGGATCTCGGCGCGAACCAGTGGCAGACCTTCCGGCGTGTCACCCTGCCGATGATCTCGACTTCGCTGGTCGCGGGCGCGCTTCTGGCCTTCGCGCTCTCCTTCGACGAAGTGATCGTGACGACCTTCACGGCCGGGGCGCAGAACACGCTGCCGCTCTGGATCTTCGGCGCGATCCGGCTCGGGCAGAAGCTGCCGGAGGTGAACGTCGTCGTGCTCTTCGTGATGGCGCTCACATTCCTCCCTGTGCTGCTCGCCTACAGGCTCACCAACCAGGCCGGCCCGATGGTGAAGTAGCAGAGCAAACTATCCCCGCCCCGCTCCGGTTGCCGCACACTCCGCCCGGATGGCAGTGAGAGGAGGCGACGATGCCGGCACCATCGAGGTGGAGCGATATTCCCCGACAGGGGGAGACGAGTTTCGGACTGGGAACAGGCCCTTTCTGGCGGGGAGCGGAAAGGCGCGGCCTCGGCTGGTGCCATCCGAAGGCCGTGCTCGCGGCGGATTTCTACAATGCGCGCTATGCGCTGAGCGGGGCGGAGAAGGAACCGGCGGCGCTCTTCGCCACCGTGCGCTCGTCGCCGCACCTCCTCGCCGACACGGCAGGCCTCTATCGTTTGTTCGGGCCTAACGAGCTTGCCGCCACCAAGGGTGTCGGCGCCTATATCGGCGGGCAGGCGACGAACACATGGCTCAACAGCGCCGATCTCTCGAAGTCGAACCATGTCTATCAGAATGCGGGCTGCACGACGGACGTCGCCCTCGCACCTGACGGAACGCTTACGGCCGATCTTCTGAAAGAGGACGGCTCCTTGAACCACCATCGCTTCTATTCGATCCCGGCTTATGACACCGCCTTGCCGGGCCTTCATTACGGCTTCTTCAGGCCCGCCGGGCGCGAATGGATCACCTTCTCATCCAACGGCGTCGGCCGCTGCAAGTTCCAGCTTTCCGGCGCGGGCGCCGCAACGCCAATGGCGACAAACCCGCCGATCTCATGCGGCGTGTTGCCCGCCGCCTATGGCTACTACCTGTGCTGGGCTGTCGTCCTGGAGGTCCGCGCGGCGCAAGGGCTTCTTTGGTGTCTGGCGAACGGCGATCCGGGCAACGATTATCAGCCTGCCTATCAGGGTGACGGGGCGTCGGGCGTTTACGCATGGGGGCTCGGCTACCACCAGCAGAGCTTTCTCGCGCCGCCGATCCTCTCCGGCGCCACTGCCGCGACACGCCTTGCGAGCGATGTGCGCGCCGCCTCGCTCGACTGGTTCGCCGCTGCCGGATTACAGGCAGGGTTCAGCGTTCTCTCCGCGATCAATCTGAGCCATCTGGGCGACGGCGTCAGCCGTGTCGTCTTTTCCCTCAACAATGGAACGACCGGCAACGCCACGCGGGTTTATATCAACGCGGGCGATACGCTTCAGATGGCCTCGTCGCGGGACGGGGCGGCCGAATTTGCCGGCCAGACCCTGCCGGTGGCTCTTGGGCGGCAGAAGATCGCATTCCGCCTCGATGGCGCGGGCGGCGTGATGAAATCGAAGGCGGGCGCGGCATTGAGCGCGACCCTGCCGCTCCCCAACGGCCCGACCACGCTCTCGATCGGCAGCCAGCTTGCGACCGGCTATCTAAACGATCTCATCGAACGCATGGAGATATGCCGTCCACTGACGGATGGCGAAATGGACGCATGGGTGGTGGCATGACGATCACGACATACATCCTCCGCGCCGCCTCGGCCGGGGAGCTGCACGCGATGCTCGCGGAGGCGAGCGCGGGCGAGGCACGCGCCTATGCCTGGACGGATGAGGAGGGCGTGCGCTTCGACGAGGCGCGGGTCAGGCTTCCCTATCCAGAGATGCTGGACGAGGAGCCGACGGGCGCGTGGCTCTGCGATGTGGCGCTGATCGGGGAAACGGACGCGACGCTCGCGGCTCTCGCGCAAAGCGTCACATCGGGCGATCAGGCGGCGAGCGGGTAGAGCGGCACATGGCCGATGCCGCCATAAAGATCGAAGCCGCGCTTGATCCAGTCGTTCAGCGGGTCGCTTTTTTCCAGCATGGGCAGGGTGCAGATCGCGCCCGCCCAGAGGAAGCCGCCAAGCGCGATATAATCGGCATAGTTGGGTTGCTCGCCGCCAAGGAAAGGCGCGGTGGCGAGCGCCGCCCGCATCGGGCGCAGCGCATGGCGAAGCTCTGGCAGGCGCTGCTCGCGGCCATCGACGAACTCTTCGAGCGTCTTTCCGCCAAGGCGCTTCTCGCGGCTCTCGCGGAAATAGGGGCGATCCTCGGCGCGCGCGTGGTTGTGAATGTCGAGGACGCAAATGCCGAACATGCGGTTCATCGCTTCAAGGCCGAACCAGCCGTCGAAGAACTTCACCATGGCGCGCTCCTGCGGCGAGGAGAAAAGCGGCCGCTCGGGATAGGTCTTGTCGAGATAGTCGACAATCGCCCAGCTGTCGCAAACGCTGGCGTCGCCATCCTCGATGATAGGAACGGTCCTGAACTTGCCGCCGCAGAGCTTCGGGATATCGAGGAAGCCCACAGGCGCCGTTTCATAGGCGAGGCCCTTATGCGCCAGCGCATATTTGATGCGCCAGACGAAGGGGCTCAGCGCGCGATTGTCGCCGGTGACAAGTTCATGGAGACGGATGGTCATGGCGATGCCTCTCCTTGCCGTTCAGGCCAGAGCCTTCATATAGGTGCCCATGTCGAAATAGTCGCGCCACGCCTTGATCTTTCCGTTCTCGATCTCGAAGACGCCGCAGCAGGGAAGCGCGACCGGCTTGCCGCCGACCTTGAAGCGATCGAGGCGTTCGGCGAAGACGAGATTGCCGGCCGAGGCGACGTTGAGCAGATCCCACTCGACATCGCTCCAGCCCTTGAGGAAAGCGCCGATGAAGCCGCGAAGCGCCGCGTGGCCGGCGACAGGGTCGATCATCATGTTGTGATAGATGCCGTCCTCGGCGAAATAGCCGACGATCTTCTCCACATCGAGGCTCGGCCAGGTGTCCACAAAGGCGCGGACGAGATCTTCATTGCTCTTCATCGCTTCCTCCCAAAGCGGGCGGGGCGGCTTTCGCCGCCCCGTCATTTTCATTTCGCTCAAAGGCTCTGGAATTTCTTGCCTTCGGCGACAAGCTTTTCCAGAAGTGCTGAGGGCTTGAAGTCGTCGCCCATCTGCGCCTGGAACTCCTTCATCTTGGCCAGTACCTCGTCGAGGCCGACCGTGTCGCCATAGAACATCGGGCCGCCGCGATAGACGGGGAAGCCGTAGCCGTTGATCCAGACGATGTCGATGTCGGAGGCGCGGATAGCCTTGCCTTCCTCGAGGATCTTCGCGCCCTCATTGATCATCGGATAGACGCAGCGCTCCAGAATTTCCTGATCGGAAATCTGGCGGCGGTTGATGCCCTTCTTCGCGGCGAAGTCGAGGATGATCTTCTCGACGATGGGCGAGGGCTTCGCGTTGCGGTTCTCGTCATAGTCGTAGAAGCCCGCGCCCGTCTTCTGGCCGCGGCGATCCATCTCGCAGAGCACGTCGCGGATCGTCTCGCCCTTCGACTTCTCCTTCGACCAGCCGATATCGAGGCCGGCGAGGTCGGACATGGCGAAGGGGCCCATGGGCAGGCCGAAATCGTAGAGGACGCGATCGACATCCCACGGCATCGCGCCTTCGAGGATGAGCTTGTTCGCCTCGCGCTGGCGCTGGGCGAGGATGCGGTTGCCGACGAAGCCGGGGCAGACGCCGACAAGCGCGGCGATCTTGCCGATCTTCTTCGCGATCTGCATCGAGGTGGCGATGACGGACTTGGAGGTCTTGTCGGCGCGCACCACTTCGAGGAGGCGCATGACGTTGGCCGGCGAGAAGAAGTGCAGGCCGATCACAGCTTCGGGGCGCTTCACCGCCGTCGCGATCTCGTCGATGTTGAGCGCCGAGGTGTTGGTGGCGAGGATTGCGCCCTGCTTGACGATCTTGTCGAGCTTGCCGAACACGTCCTTCTTGATGTCCATGTTCTCGAACACGGCTTCGATGACGAGGTCCATGTCGGCGAGGTCTTCGAGCGCGAGCGTGCCCTTGAGGAGGGACATGCGCTTCTCGACGTCCTCCATGGTCATGCGGCCCTTCTTCGCGGTGTTCTCATAATTCTTGCGAATGGTCGCGAGGCCGCGGTCGAGGGCTTCCTGCTTCGTCTCCACGATGGTGACGGGCATGCCGGCATTGAGGAAGTTCATGGCGATGCCGCCGCCCATCGTGCCCGCGCCGATGATGCCGACCTTGTTGACGGGGATGATGGGCGTGTCGGCGGGCACGTCCGGCAGCTTCCAGACCTGACGCTCGGCGAAGAAGACATGGCGCTGCGCGGCCGACTGGGTGCCGGTGACGAGTTCGCGGAAGAGCTTCTGTTCGACCTTGATGCCCTCGTCGAAGGGAAGGTTCACGGCCGCCTCGATGCACTGGATGTTATATTCCGGCGCGAGGAAGCCGCGGAACTTGCGGGCATTGGCCTTGCGGAAATTGGCGAAGATTTCCGGATGACCGCGCGCCGCCTCGACCTTCTCGTTGAGGTCGCGCACCTTCTTCAGCGGACGGTTCTCGGCAACGATCTTGCGGGCGAAGGCGATGGCTCCTTCGCGCAGCTTGCCTTCCTCGGCAAGCTCGTCGACGAGGCCCATTTCCTTGCACGCCTTGGCGCCGACATGGGTGCCGGCTGTCACCATTTCGAGCGCCTTTTCAGGGCCGACGATGCGCGGCAGGCGCTGCGTGCCGCCCGCGCCGGGCAGGAGGCCGAGATTGACTTCGGGGAGGCCGCATTTCGCGGAAGGGACCGCGACGCGGTAATGGCAGGTAAGCGCAACCTCGAGGCCGCCGCCGAGCGCGGTGCCGTGGATCGCGGCGATGACGGGCTTGGGCGCGTTCTCGATCATGGCCTGGGCATCGAAGAGGCTCGGACCCGAGGGCGCCTTGCCGAACTCGGTGATGTCGGCGCCGGCGATGAAGGTCTTGCCGTCGCAGATGAGCACGATCGCCTTGACGGCGGGGTTGTCGATCGCCTGCCTGATGCCGTCATTGATGGCTGCGCGCACGGGCGCCGAAAGCGCGTTCACCGGCGGCGAGTTCAGCGTCAGAACACCGACATCTCCTTCGATGGTCAGGTCGCCGACTTCGTTGATGGCAGCCATGGTCTTGATCTCCCTTGGTCGTTTCCGATGGTTGTTTCTGCTTGCCAAATTTCGGGGCGTGTTACCCTATAGCCCAAACGGAACCAGATAAAGCAGGGAGGGGGGCGCATCCCGCGCCTCTCGAACAGAATTGAACAAGGTAAATCCAGCGTTGAACGGGGCGGATGCGCCCAGCGCCATTTCAGCCATTCAGCAGGGCTTCGAGCGAAGCGGCTATATCTGCAACCAGCATATCGCGACGTCGATCTTCCTCGCCGGGCGGCTGCAGAAACCGCTTCTCGTCGAGGGCCCTCCCGGCGTCGGCAAGACCGAGCTTGCCAAGGCGACAGCGGAGCTTCTCGGCAAGCCGCTCATCCGGCTTCAGTGTTATGAAGGCCTCGACGAAGCCAAGGCGCTTTACGAGTGGAAATACGGCAAGCAGCTTCTCTACACGCAGGTGCTGAAGGAGAAGCTCGGCGATGTGATGGAAGGGGCGAAGGGCCTCAAGGAATCCATCGCGCGGCTGCACGAGTTCGACGACACATTCTTCAACGAGGAATTCCTCGAGCCGCGTCCGCTCCTCAAGGCGCTGTGGCAGCCGGAGGGCGCGGTGCTCCTCATCGACGAACTCGACAAGTCGGATGACGAGTTCGAGGCGTTCCTTCTGGAGCTTCTCTCCGACTACCAGATCTCGATCCCGGAACTCGGAACGGTGAAGGCGAAGGCGACACCGATCGTCTTCCTCACCTCGAACAATACGCGCGAGATCGGCGATGCGCTGAAGCGCCGCTGTCTGCATCTCTACATTCCGTTCCCGGACACGGCGCTCGAGCAGCGGATCATCCGCGCGCGCGTGCCGGAGCTGGAGGAAAGGCTGCGCACGCAGCTCGTCGCCTTCGTGCAGGGGCTGCGCACGCTCGACCTCAAGAAGCTGCCGGCGGTGAGCGAGACGATCGACTGGGCGCGCACGCTGGTTCTGCTTCACGCGCGCGAACTCGACGCCGAGCTTGTCCGCAACACGCTCAACGTGCTGCTGAAGTTCCAGGACGACATCGACAATGTCGATGCCGAGATCAATGCGCTGACGACGAAGGCGCTGGAGGCCGTGAGGTAGCATGAGCGGGCGCCGCCATGACTGAGGTTCTCGGCGATTTCATCCGCGCGCTGCGTGCGGCCGATGTACGCGTCTCGACCTCGGAGTCGATCGACGCGGGCAATGTCGTCGACATGGTCGGGCTCGACGAGCGCGAAGTGCTGCGCGACGCGCTCTCGCAGGTGCTCGCCAAGAGCGAGGACGAGAAGGACGCCTTCCGCGAAACCTTCGACCGCTTCTTCGCCTTCGACCAGTTCAAGTCGCGCCGCGCGGATGGCGGCGAGGCAGAGGAGAGCGACGGCGAAGGCGGCGACGGCGAGCCTTCGGAGGGCGAGGCGCAGAGCCAATCGGGCGGCATGCCAGGCGCGGGCGGCGGGGGCAGCGAGGGCGAGCCCTCCGGCGGCCAGATGCCGCAGAACCTTGTCGAGATGCTCGAAAGCGGCGACCAGGCGGCTTTGCAGATGGCGCTGGCCGAGGCCGCGCGGCAGGCACAGCTCAATCGTATCCGGCTCTTCACGCAGCGCGGCATGTATGTGCGGCGGATGATGGAGATCATGGGGCTCGACGGGCTCAATGACGAGATCGAGCGGCGCGAGAGCGCGGACCCGGCGAGCGCCGAGCGGCTGCGGCAGCTCCGCGACGAGTTGCGCGAGCAGGTGCGCGACTATGCCGAGAAGCAGCTCGAAATCTTCACCGCCAATGCGGGGAGACAGCTTCGCGAGGAAGTGCTGAGCCAGGTGCGGCTCGGCAATATCGACGGGCGCGACATGAAGATCATGCGCGAGCTGGTGCGAAAGATGGCGAAGCGGCTGATCGCGCTGCATTCGCGCCGCAAGAAGGTCGAGCAGCGCGGCCAGCTCGATGTCCGCCGCACGATCCGCGCCAATGTCGAGTTTGACGGGCTGCTG
>WBZO01001731.1_pt1 | contig 32193 bp, 35 predicted proteins | sample 5204261 | NCBI WGS metagenome assembly WBZO01 (sample SAMN12412400, study PRJNA552823) | activated sludge metagenome | isolation source: activated sludge from anammox sidestream of wastewater treatment plant... | place: USA: North Carolina | collected 2017-09
GAGCCGAGGCTGAACGACTTCAGGTAGACGTTGACCATCGTTTCACCCGACCCCGGGCTCGCCGCCCGTCTCGCCTTCGCCCGGAATCACCTGTGCGTACTCCGGCAGGTACTTCTGACTCAGCCGCAAGGCGCTGCGCCCGCGCGGCCGCGTGCCCGGGGCGTATGCCGCAACGAGCACCTTGTAGTTCGGCGCGCCGCGCACCTCGATCTCCGACAGATCCACCGACTCGAACGACACCGACGCGCCCGGCGGCCAGTTCGTTGAAATCCCGCCGCGGAACCGCACGCTGATGTTGCCCGCGTTCGTCGGATCCGCGATGACGGTCGCCTGGACCACCGTCGGGACGGTTGCCAGCTTCGTCCAGTCCGGCAAACCGAGCACGAACGACTTCAGCACTGCGTTCGCCGGCACTGGTCATCTCCGCACCCGATACGTCACCGTCAGCACGCTGGTGAACTGCCGCCATTGCTCCAGGTGCTCAGGTGCGAACACCGGTTCGTTGGCGACGCCCAGCCACGCCGCGTTTGGCGCGTCGTCCAGCCGCTTCATCCGCAGGTGGTCGGCAATCTGCTCGACCAGGTTCATCAGTGCGTCGAGCTCGGCCGACTCGTCGGCGTTGACCTTCTTCTGCACGCCGATGTCGATCGCGACGTCGAAGAACCCGCTGTCGCGCGCCGCCGTCGTGATCGCCAGCGACTTTGGCACCACGCTGACGTGCAGCGTCTGCATGTCCTGGAGCTCGAAGGCCGGCTGGTATTTCCGCTCGGCCTCGAACTCCAGCGCGAACGAGCCCGCGTTCAAGCTGGCGACGACGGCGTCGGCGATGTCGAGAATCACGCTCACGGGTGGCGCTCCAGCAGCCGGTCCAGCTTCGCCTCGATTCGGCCCAGCGACTTCTCGATGGTCTCGATGCGCGTGTCATGCACGGCGATCTGCGAGTCGTGGCGCAGCAGTCGCGCTCCGCCGGCCAGCATCAGAATCGTCAGCAGCGTCAACACCACGCCGGCGAGCCAAGCCAGCTTCTGGCGGGCGCTGCCGTTGATGGGCGGTGGGTCAATCTTCACGACATCACTCCGTCGCCACGTGCTTCGTGTGAATCCGCAGCGCCTTGCGGTACGGGTCGCTGTAGCGCCACGGCGGCTCATTGCCCGGGGCCATGACCTCGTACACGAACGTCTGCGCCCCGACCGTCTCGCGGATGCGGTCGCCGGCCTTCGGCAGCGTCGGCGCGCCGGCCAGCACCACGTCGGCTGTGCGCACTAGGAAATCCCGCGACTGGAGGCGCTGCACGACGCCGTGCTCGTCGACCTGCTCGAACTCGGTCCGACCGATCGTCGCGGCGATCTCCACCGCGTCGGCGCCGCGCTGGTAGACGACCGTGCGCGTCATGTGGGTATGGCGCTGGTCGTCCAGCCAGGCCAGTCCCTTTTCGAGCACGTCTGTCATCGCGAATCCTTCGTGCCTACGTGCCTACGTGCCTGTGTGCCCTCGTGCCTGATTACTGACTCATCCGCACGCGCACCGTCGCGTCCGCGTCGGCCGCGGCCTTCACGCACTTGCCGATCAGCTTGTTCGCGCCCGCGCCGGCGTTAGTGGTCGCCTGGTTGGCCGCGTCGTCCCAGTAGACGTTGACGCCGATCGCGATCGCAGTCCCGCCGCCCGTGGCCTTGGCGAAATCGAACACGCCGTCGACCGCCAGCGACCCGAGCGCGCTGGCCACGATCGGCGTTTTCGCCACGCCGACCAACTCGCCCTGCACCACGACGTCGCCCGCGGCGACCGCCGCGCCGGGCGTGTAGTCGATCGACGCGCCCTCATGCACGAATGTTGCCTGTGCCATTGCGATTCACTCCTACGTGGCTTCGTGCCCACGTGCCTTCGTGCCTGTCTGTTACACCTCGCCCTTGCTCTTCACGCCGCCGCGCGGCTCCTGCAAATTCACGCCGAAGTCGTGATAGCCGCGCATCTGGATGCCCAGCATGTTGAAGTCCGCGTCGGCCGTCTCGATCGTGGGCGACTCCTGGCCGTTCAGGAACGCGACCTCAATCACGGGCAAGTCAGTCGGATCGGCAAGCAGATACCACGCCTTGTCCGAGAACCCGGTGTACTGGGTGTTGCTCAGGTAGCGGCTGACCTCGACGCGGAACTTGCCCTGGTGGGGGTTGGCGATCGGCTGCTTCGTATTGGCGGTCGTGTCGCGGAACTCCAACGACTTGAACAACATCGTGCCAATCGCCGACAGCGCCGTCGGCACGAGGATCACCTGCGGCATGACGCCGACCGGCTTGCCGTCGGGGTCAGTCTGGTTGAGGAACGCGATTTCGGCCTTGGTCAGGCCGTCGATGCCCAGAGCCGTGTCGGCGCCGGTCAGGTAGTTGTTGTTGCCGGCGCTGAAGAACGCGGCGTTGTTCATGAAAATCGACCAGAAGACGTCGTTGATCTTCAGGCCGCTTCCGCGCCCCAGCTTGCGCGGCACAGTCGTGATCGCCCCGAGGTCGTCATTGATGATGTCCCGCCGGTCGATCGCCAGGATCAGGCCGTACGTCTCGGCCTTGTTCGTGTAGGCCTGCTCGCCCAGCGTGCCGTGCTTGAGTTCGCCGCCCGGCGCGACCTTCTCGTACTGGTCCTTCCCAACCAGCCGGTAGCTCGTGACGGTCTTGAAGTCGCTGACGTTGCGGACCGCACAGATGTTCCGCCACGTCCGCTCGACGCTGAAGAAGCCCTCCAGCAGGAACTTGTTCGTGACGTTCGACAGGATGCCGCCGATGTCGATGGTCGAAAACCCGGCCTGGAGGCTCTGGCCGAACGCGCAGCGCAGGACCTCGCGGCTGTCGCGGAAGTTCCAGCCGGTGTAGCCGTTGGCCCGCGCGACCTCGAGCAGCAGCTCCTGAAGCCCGATCCCGCCGCGGAAACGCCGCGCCGCCGCGTCAAGCGTTTTATCGTCGTACAGCTCGTCGATCTTCGTGACCTTGCCGGTCATCATGCAGGCGGCTTCGAGGACCTGGCCACTCATCGTGTCGCTGGAGACGTGAACGGCCGGCGCCTTCGGCCGCGAAGCGCGCAGCTTCTCCAATTCGGTCTTCTCTTCGGTCCAGCCCTCGGCGATCGCCTGCTCCTCGATCTGCGGGAACTTGCTGCCGCAGATACGACGGATCGCGGCGATGCGCTTCGACTCGGCGATGGCCTGCGCGCGAAGCTCGGTGACCGGGTTGACGGACGGGGCAGCCTCCTTGCTGCTCCCGTCCGTCTGGACCGCGCGCGTGGGCTCCGGCGACTTCGTCTCTTCGGTCTGCGTGACCGACGTTTCGGTGTTGTCGTCCATGACATCGTTCTCCTGCTGCTGAGCCGCGATGGTCGCGGTGGTGCCGCCGTCGGCCCCGAGGTCCACGAAGCTGATCTCGCCCAGCACTGTCCGGCGGGCGACGTAGAGCGGGCCTTCAAACGTGCGGCCGTTGACCGCGATGTTCTTGCCGGCCCGCACGAACTCGGCCTGCGCGACCTGGGCCCCGATCGAGGCCTGCCACGGGAAGCCGCGCTTACCGCTGGCCACGACTTCGCGCGCGACGGCCGTCTCGCGCGAGACCACGCCCTCGGCGATCAGCCGGCCGGCTTCGATGACGATGCGTTCGGTGTGCCCCACGCCGGCGTACATGCTGTGGCCGAAGCGCACGGGGCGCCGCTGCGACGGGATCGATAGGCCCTCGAGGTCCACAACCACAGGGTACCGCCAGCCTTCGACGTGCATCGGCTCGCCGGTATAGGCCAGCATCGTGAAGCGCGGGATGGCCGGCGCGTCGCCCTCGACGGCCAGCGCCTCCAGCGTGATGCGCTCGGCCTTGCAGGCCAGCGTCAGCCGGTCGGGAACCTGGTCCGCGTCCTCACGCGGCTGCTCGGGCGTCTTCGTCTTCCGTGACATCGCCCTCATCCTCCGTGTCGTTGCGGGCCGCGCCCGGCGCGGACTGTTCCGTCGTCAATCCCAGCTCGCGCATGAGCGAAATCTCGCGGCCGCGCTGGCGCAGCTCGCTTTCCCAATCGAGTCCCTGCTTGGCGAACTCGGCGGCGAGCGTGGTCGTGTTGCTCGCAAGCCGCGTCGCCTGGGCGTTGGCCTCCTTGGCCGGATCGACGTGCTCGAAGCCGTCCCAGAACCACTGGTGCGGGAACTCGGCGTCGCGCGTCCGCAGCGACTGCGGCAGGTAGCCTTCGATGAGCACAGCCTCGTTAAGCCACGCGCCGAACACGCGGTCGAGCACCACGTCGCCCAGGTACGCCTGGTCGATGCGGATCTTCTTGAAGAACGCCTGATGATCGAGCCGGCCGGACGCGTAGTTCATCTCGGCCGAGTTGCCGAGCGCCACGTTGAGCGGGATCTCCAGGCAGCGGGCAATCTCGTTGATGATCTCGTGCTTGAAGTCGCCGTAGACGGTCGTGGGCTGCTCGGCCCGGACCTGGTTGATCTTCCAGCCGTACGGCATCGTCAACCACGTGCCGCGGTCCATCTCGACGGTGTCCATCGGCTCGACGTTCGAGGCCTCGGCGTCGGCCGGCGCGTCGGTGTAGATCACGCCGCTTGGCAGCGCGGCCTGTTCGGCCGCCCCGAGCACCGCCAGCGTGTAGCGCCGCAGCATCGCGAACAGGGGCAGCGCCGGCGTGATCTCCGGGATGCCGCGGCTCTGGCCGGGCCGCTCGGCCCGGAACAGGTGGATGACCGACTCGACCGGCATGACGTCGAAGTCCGTGCCGCCGTGGCGGAACGCCGTGCTGTCGCCCGGGTGCCGCCGCAGGATCGTGTACGCGACGGGGTTGCCGAACTCGTCGAAGACGACGCCATCGACGGTATTGGCGTCGCTGCGCGGCATTGGCCACGGCGAGGCGACCTGGTCGGTTTCGATCAACCGCAGGTCGAGCTGCACGGGCGCGGCGATGCGCGGGTTGCTGGTCAGCAAGCCGAAGCACTCTCCGCTCTCGCACTGCCCGACGCGCATCGCGCGGAGCTTGTGGGCCAAGCCGATCGCCTTCGCCCAGCGCGCGAACTCCTTCTCGACGATGCGGTTCGCCTCGGTATCGTCTGTGAGCATCTGGAGCCGCGGTCCGGTTCCGACGACGTAGTTCGCCAGCGTCGCGACGATGCCCTTGGCGTAGCTGTTGTTGGCGACCTCGTACCGCGCCCGGCTGCGCAGGATGCGCCGCACGTCCACGTTGGCCGCTGCGTTCGCCGAGAGATGGTCGGCGTTGGCCCAGTGCCGGCGATTCTCGTGCGTGGTCTGCGCCGCGTCATACTTGCCGCGCACCACGGCGAAGCGCGGTCGGAGCACGCGCGTGCTGTCATCACGCCGTCCAGCGTCGCCGGCGGCTTTTCGCGATCCGAGTTGTCGCAGCCACTTCAGCAATTCACACCGCTCCAGGCGGGACCACCTTCGTCATCCGCACGCCGAGGCCCTTCTTCGCGGCCTCCTTCGACGCCAGGTACCGATCGGCTTCGATCTGATCCGTCAGGTCGTGCTGTTCGACGCTGCCGGCGTCGCCCTGCGCCCGCTTGGGGCCCTGGGCGTTCTCCTTGATCGCGTCCTGGAGCTCGTCGGGCATCGCACATCTCCAATTGCGGGAGCGGGATTCGAACCCGCGGCTCCGGCGAATGAGGCCGGCGAGTTGCCGTTACTCCATCCCGCCGCACTGGCGGCGCACGATGACCGCCTACTGGTTACTTACGCGGTCGAGCTGCCGTTTGGTGGGGCCAACGACAGTTGGAGTGGAGATCGTTACACAGGTAGACATTGGACGAACGCCCAGAGATGGCGCGACGGCCCTCATCCCGTTGAGATGGGCGGCTCGTTGGCGCGCTCTGTCGTCGTCATCCGCCGACCGCAGTGCCGGCACTCCCGACGTCGCACCACACGGCCGCCGCAGGACGCGCGCGTGTAGATGACGCGGAAATGCTGGCAGCCGCACTTCGGGCACATGAGGCCCCGCTGCTCGTCGGGCTTGTCGGCGGGCTTTGAAGACCGAGGAGTCATCGCCGCGCCCCCTGAAGGTCCGAGAGACGAACCTTCGGCCGCGCGACAGGCTTCGACTCAGTCCCGAAGAGCGTGGCGCCCTGCATCGACGCGGCGACGGCGCAGCCGACCAGGCAGTCGAGCCAGTGGTTGTCGAGTCCGTCGACACGGAGCTTCCACTCGTCGACCGTGCGGCCCCGCCCCTCGGTCTTCACGCGGTATTCGCTGGTGAGGTGCTCGGCGAGTAGGCGGTGCGGCTCGGGCTTGCGGCCGAAGAGCGACACGCAACCCGGGTCGCCCATCGGGACCGCCAGTCGGGCGTGGACGAAGCTCTTCCAGTAGTTCGTGTCGAACAGCGCGTGCCGTACCGACCGGCGGCTGCCGACGAGCGGGATGCGCCAGTTGAGCCCGACGCGGTCGCCGCGCTTGCGCTTGTAGTCGGAGAACGGGATCGACGACGCGCCGACGTACCGCCCGTGCGCCGGCATGACGACGCCGGCGTGCCTGCTCTGCCGACAGAACTGGTAGACGACGTCGCTCGACTGGCCCCAGTTCGCGTCGATCAGGCAGCGGTCGATCCGCACCATCGCGCCGTCGTCGCGCCGCCATTCGCGGCCAAGCGTCGCGTCGGTCAACCGCTCCAGCCCGGCGTAGATCGCCCCTTCGAACCCGGCGCGCGGTGAAGCGTCGACGAGCGTGCGGCGGATGTCGCGCAGCGTGAAGTACGCGACCTTTTGGTCCGGCTCGGTGCCGTAGTCGAGCACGAAACCGGTGAAGTCGTCCTCCCACGCCGCCACGAGCCAGAAGAGCGCCTTGGCCTGCACGTCGATAAACATCGTCACGTGCGTCGCGCCGATCGGCACCTCGCCGCGGCGCAGGCCGTTAACCTTCGCGGTGATCTGGTCGGCCGTGAGCAGCTCGTCGTCGGCGTGCTCCTCCGGCAGCGGTTCGTTCTGGTACTCCGCCCAGAACGCAACGTCGCCCCGGTCGAGCCGCAGATTCATCGCGTGCTGCACCGCCGACAGCTCGTCCGGGTGGTGCCGCTGCGGCCAGGCGATCACCGCGCCCTCGTCCATCGCGGCGCGGTTGGCGCGATAGAACTCCGTCGCCTCGCCGATGCCGCGATCGGCCCGCATCCCCTCGCGCCACAGTTCGGCGTAGCGCGCCCAGAGCGCCTCGTTCGCCGGAAACGAGTAGACCATCTTCGTCCGTTCGCCCTGCCACTGCGGATGCTTCTCACGGTCGAGGATGCGGTCGGCCAGGTCGTCGGGCCGCACGACAGTCAGCGCCATCAGCCCCGCGATCTTCCGGCCCGGGCCGGCGAGGCCCAAGATCGCGCCGGCCAGGATGCGTTCGCGTGCCTCGCATTGCGAAGGCGACCTCGCCGACTCGTCGGTCTGCGGGTCGTCGATCAATACCAGCGACGGCCGCACGCTGGTTCCATCGACGCGCTTGTGCTTCATGCCGCGGATGCGGCCGGTGATGCCGGCGACGCAGATGATCGCGCCGCTCGCCCTCGAGCCTGGAATCGTCGGTAGCACGATCTCCTTGGCCGTCCAGCCGATGTGTGTCTGCTTGCCCTGGTAGAGCTGGCCGGCAGCGCGCTGGTGAATGCCTTCGAGAGCTCGGATCGGGAAGCAAACCTCCGGGAAGTCGTCGTGCAGCAGGTCGTTGGTCTCCAGCTCGACCTTGATGCTGTCGAGCATGTTCTCGGCGTGGTCCTCGTCGCTGCCGATCAGTGCGACGAACTCGCGGTGCCCATAGACCAGCGCCCACGCGCAGGCCGTCTCGCAGAGCGACGTCTTGCCGCTGCCGCGCGGCATGGCCATCGCGAACAGCCCGCCTTCGAGCACCGCCTGCTCGATCTTGGCGATCACTTTCAGGTGATCGGGGGACCAGGGCAGGTGGAACGTCTGCGGGAAGTACTGCTCGCAGAAGAAGCGGAAGTCGCGCTCGGCCTTTTCCTTGCGATCCGCGTTCGCGACCGCCGGCAGCTCGCCGATGTCGCGGCCCGCAAGCGATAGCTCGCGCACACGCTGCGCGGCGCGCTCCTTGTGAGCCTCGTAGCCGGTGAGCCCGTCGGGTTCCGGTCGCGGGCGGTGCCGCTCGAGCACCAGCCACGCGACGTAGCGCAGCAGGTCCACGTGCCGCCCGTCGCCGATGCGCAGGCCTGCCCGCGCGCGATGCCGGTACAGCGTCCGCTCGCTGGCCACTTCGCCGAGCGGCGTCGAGTTGAGCAACTGCACGAGCTGCGTCGGCTTCAACTTGCGCGGGTCAATCGGCACCGCTCGCCGCCTCCTTCACCAGCCACGCCGCGTAGGCCACGAGGTTGAGCGTGCCGTCGGCGTTCGTCGGCGCGCCGGCCGCCACGTCGGCGTCGAGCATCGCGACCGAGATGCGCTGCCCGCCGGCGCCCGACAGCAGCCGGGCCGCATCGGCCAGCGTCAGCGCCGCCGGATTCAGCCTGGGATCGGCCTCGGCCATCACACCGCCTCCCGTTCCGCCGGCGTCGCGGGCCGCGCGGGTACGCCCCACGCCGCCACAGGGCGGCCGTGTGGCCGCGTACGTAACCAGTAGAGGCTCGTGGCCGCCCGGGCGCGAATGAGAGCGCTCTCGCCGCAGGCTCGGACCTGGCGGCCCGCCCGTGCAAGAATGTCTCGAAATTCTCGGAATGCGAGTGGATTTCCGGGCCAACCCATGGCTTCATGTGTCTGTACGCACGGCGCGTACCAAACGGAGAAACGCAGATGGTCACGACGACGAAGAACGCGATGCGACGCCTGCAGCCCGGCACGCAGGTGGTTTCCAAGACGGACGGCGAGCCGGGCCGGGTGGTCCGGGTCAGCACGTACCGCCGCAACGGGATCGACGCCTGGTCGTACCTGGTCGAGACCGCCTACGGGCGGGAAATCTGGGACGCCAGCGACCTGTTCGTACCGGAGAAGGACTGAAACATGACCACGCAACCGAACGGAGACAACGAGATGAACGCGAACGACGCCAAGACGAACGACGGGATCGACGCCAGCGAAGTGCTCGACACGCTGGTGATCAAGAAGGTGCAGCGCCGCACGAGCTGCGGTGGCGCGTGGGTGACCGGAACGATCGCCGAGCACCGCTTCGACGCGCTGGTCTTCCCGGAGCCCGCGACCAACCGCGAATGGGAAGTCGGCGGCGACAGCCGCATCTCGAAGCTCTGGGTGCAACGGATCAGCGACAAGGCGACGGTCTACAACTGGGATCGCGGCGCGGACATCGAACCGACCACCGAGTTGGCCGGCGTGATCGTTGGCCTGCTGGCCGCCGGACTCGCTGACCACATTTGGAACGCCTAACCGGGCGTACGACGCAACGCGAAGGAGAACGCGATGTCGACGAAGAACACGAAGCCCAGCAGCCTGGCCCAGGAAACCGCGATCGAGACGACCGTCCGCCTCGCCGCGATCCAGCGGATCGCCCGCGAGGAGCTGGGCCTCGAAACGCTCGACGCCCGCAACAGCGACCAGCTCGACTTCCACGAGCTGGCGGTCTGGCAGATCCGCAAGGCGCTGCTCAAGGCGTACGAAGCCGGCATGGCCTGCCGCTAGCGACCCGAACGCGAGCGCCCCGTGGGGCGCCAGCGCCCGGGCCGCGATGGGGCGGCGGGAACGAGGAGCACGAGCATGACGAACACGACCAGCAGATTCGATGGGGCCGTACACGACGAGGCCAGCGCCGACGTCGGCAGCAACCGACAGGACGAGCGGGTCGTCCGGCTGGACCTGACGTACACGCGCGGCACCGCGCCGAGCAGCACGACGATGATCCTCACGCTCGACGCGGCCATCGCGCTGCGCAACCAGCTCGACGGCCTGTTCGACGCCGCCGGCGTCGACGACAGCGGTGGGTCGGTTGACGAGGACGACGCCTGCCCGCGATGCGGCGAACGCGACCAAAACAGCTTGGTCTGGCAAGACGACGCCACGATCCACTGCACGAACTGCGGGACGCGGTACGACCCCGATGCCAAGAGTGCGCTTCCGAACTCCGTGGACCAGGAGTTGCTCGAAGCGGCGGCCGCAACGCTGCGGCTGTGGAACAAACACGGGCTGGGCGATGACGACGCCGAGAGCGAGCCGGTCCACCAGGCCCTGGTGAACGCGGTCGCGAAGGCCAAGGGCCTGATCTGACGCCGCCGAAAGTCGCCAAACCGCTGGCGACTCGCCCGGGCGCGTGAGACCCGGGCCTGACGAGGCAACGCGAAGGAGACGTGCATGAAGAAGAACGACGTCGAGACTGGCGCGACGTATGTCGCCAAAGTGTCCGGCAAGCTGGCCCGCGTGCGTATCGAGCGCGAGAGCCCGTACGGCGGCTGGGACGCGACGAACGTCGACACCGGCCGGCGCGTGCGGATCAAGAGCGCGCAGCGTCTGCGGCGCGCGGTGAGCGACGCGAAGCGCGCCAAGGCGATTGCGGCGGCCGATCAGGAGAACGCCCGGCTGCGTGACGAGCGCGAGCAGTCGCCGGACGGCATGACCGCCAGCGAGCGCGCGATGGCGCAGAGCGCCGCGGCAGGCAGCGGCAATGTGGGTGCTACGACGCCGCTGGAGGACCTGCCGGATGGAGAGGCCGCCTACGACCCCGATGTGTGCGCGACCGTCGGCTGCGATCGGCCGGCGGCGCTGACGTACCTGGGCCGCCCGCGGTGCCAGGCGTGTTACGAGGACGAAGTCGCCGATGGCGGCGACGAAACCAGTGCAACCCCCAACCACGAGGAGAATGCGATGGCAACGACGAAGAAGACGACGAAGAAAAGCGCGACCAAGACCACGAAGGCCCCGAAGGCCGCCAAGCAGCCCAAGGCCGCGAAGCCGAAGGCTGCCAAACCCGCGGGCGACGCCAAGCCGAAGCGCGTGAGCGCTTTGGACGCGGCGGCCGAGGTTCTGCGGAAGGCCGGCAAGCCGATGCGCAGCCAGGAGATGATCGCCGCGATGGCCGAGCAGGGCCTGTGGTCCAGCCCGGCGGGCAAGACGCCGCACGCGACGCTCTACGCGGCGATCCTGCGCGAGATCGGCGACAAGGGCGGCGAGGCCCGGTTCCGCAAGGCCGACCGCGGGCTGTTCGAGTACGCCGGCTGAAGCGCCGCACATCACGCACCCTCCCCTGAAGCCTCGGCGACAACCGGGGCTTCCTCTTCGGCCTGAGCGTTTTGCGATTCGCCGCCGACTCGCTCCGCCTTTCGACCGGTGAACTTTTCCCAGCGCTGCACGATCACATCGGAGTACAGCGGGTCGAGCTCCATCAGGAACGCGCGCCGCCCGGTCTGTTCCGCCGCGATCAGCGTCGAGCCGCTGCCGCCGAACAGGTCCAGCACGTTCTCGCCTGCCCGCGACGAGTACTGCATCGCGCGCACCGCGAGCTCGACGGGCTTCTCGGTGAGGTGGATCATCGATTGCGGGTTGACCTTCTTGACGCTCCAGACGTCGGGCACGTTGGCCGGCCCGAGGAATACGTGCGCGGCGCCTTCGCGCCAGCCGTAGAAGCACCACTCGTGATTGCCCATGAAGTCCTTGCGCGTGAGGACGGGATGCTCCTTCACCCAGATGACCGCCTGCGAGAAGTACAGCTCGCAGGCCTTCAGCACGGGCGGGTAATTGCCGCAGTTCGCGTAGCCGCCCCAGATGTAGAAGCCACGACCGGGCAGCAGCACGCGCGCGATGTTGCCGAACCACGCGTGCAGCAGCTTGTCGAACGCCTCGTCGCTGACGAAGTCGTTCGCCAGCGGGCGATCCTTCGGCCGCAGCTTCTTGTGCGTGGGCTGCGCGACGCTCGGCCGGCGGTGCAGGTCGAACCCCTGGTGGTGCGTCATGCCGGGCTCGCCGAACGACGACAGCCCAGCCGCGATGGCGTTGTTGCTGCGCGGCTCGACCCGCACGTTGTACGGCGGATCGGTGTTCACGAGATGCACGGGCAGCAGCTTTGGCTTGACGTCCGTGCCGGCCGGCAGGTCGATCACCTTCGCCGGCTCGACGGCGAGCAGCAAATCCACGTCCGCGGCCGACGCGCTGTCGCCGCACAGCAGCCGGTGCTCGGTGCCGTCCGCATTCCGCAGAATCCACAGGTCGCCGCGCTGCGTGGTCGCCTCGTCCGGCGGCGCGGGCACGTCATCAGGATCGGTGAGACCCTGCTTGACGCCGGGGTCGAGCAGCTTGGCCAGCTCGTCTTGGTCGAAGCCGAGCAGCGACCAGTCGATGCCGGCGCCCTGCAGCTCGGCCATCTCGAGCGGCAGCAGCTCCAGGTTCCACTCGGCCAGTTCGTTCGTTTTGTTGTCGGCAATCCTGTACGCGCGAATCTGCTCGGGCGTTAGGTCGCGCGCCACATGCACGGGCACCTGCGCGAGCCCGAGCTTCTGCGCCGCCTTCCAGCGCGTGTGCCCGCAGACGATGACGCCCTGCTCATCGACGACGATCGGCTGACGAAAGCCGAAACGACGGATCGACTCCGCGACGGCGTCGACAGCTGCGTCGTTGTCGCGGGGGTTCTTCTCGTACGGTTTGATCTCGGCCAGCGGCCGGGTTTCGATGTTCACTTTCTGCCTCCTTGCAGACGTTCCAACTGGCATTCGATGGCCATGACGACCAGGAACGGGTTGTCGCGGACCTTGGCGGTCGTGCAGCCGCGCAGCCCGATCCGCTCGCAGACGCGCACGACTTCGGCGGCACGAACGCGTAACGCCGTCCGGTTGGCGTGGCCGATGTCGTCCTCGTCCCGAAGGATCTGCTGCACTTCTGGCCGGGCGAGCTTTTCCGCGGGCAACGAGAGCCATCCCACGCACCGGTCAACGTATTCCTTCGCCAAGAACAGCAGCTGCTCGATCGGAACGGTCATCCTGTCATCCGGCGTCACCATCGCATGTCTCCCGTCAAAACCGCCTTTCCAGCCTCGGCGCCCGGTTGGCCACGTCGCCGCCACGGGTACGCCACGTCGCGACGGACGCGGCCAGGTGGTAGCGACGTACCACCGGGCCGCCCGCGTCGCCCACGGCGGCCCCCAACGCGCCCCGTGGCGGCCCGGGCGCGAGTTCGGCCGCGCGCAACAAAGCCAGTACGGGACGGCGGCTGTTCCCGCGGGCCTCAGGAAAATGCCCGACCCGGAAGGAACCATGCCGCCCAGGTCTGAGTGCGCGGTTTTGCCCACTGGCGGGTTCCCGCCTGCCGGCGGCGCTGAAGAATCGTGAAGGATTCACGGCGCGCAAGTCGTGTAGTGAACACGTAATAGAGAGAAAAGAGAGAGATTCTTCATATTCTTCAACACGCTCTTCTCTCCCCCCGCGCGCGCTCCTCTCCTGTATGGCGGAACCCTCCAGGAAGAATTTGAAGTTTCTCCCGCTCGAACGCTTCGTCGCGTCGGTGCAAGCACTTACGTGCGGTGAATCCTTCAACGATCGTTCAAGCCAACGCATATTCAGTCCTCGGCTTGGTTGCCGTCGGCGTGGTGACGGCGACGAGCTGACCCGTCTCGATCAGGTTCTCCACGACTTCCTGCCGCTCGCGCTGCGTGAGCCATTGCGTTCGACGGCACAGCTCGCCGCGTCCGATGCGCCCGCCGGCCTGGCGGACGATCCGCAGCACGCGCTTCTGGCGGGCATCGAACTGCCCGTCGGCGACCCACTCGTGCGCGACGTACAGCATCCGCCGCGTCAGGTAATCGGCGAGGTCGCGCGCCCAGCGCGCGGCGTCGGCGGTGACCTGGAGGTTGTCGCGGTCGGCCGAGCAGGCGTAGACCAGCGCGAGCCGGCACGCCTTCTCTTCGGCGCGGGCCCACAGCGAACGGCCGTCGCTGTCCGGGCGCGCCAGCTCGGCGTCTACGTTTGCGGCGAACTCGTCGAAGATTTCGCCCGCCTCGGACGTGTACGGCACGACCAGCGGCTCGGGATGCTCGCCACGCAGGTTGCCGCCGGGCTTGAGATCGCCCCACCAGCGCGCCGCGCCCAACAGCTCGTCGGGCGGCAGGCGTTGACGCGAGCGCTGCCGGGGCGGCGTGGCGTTGGCCTCGAAGACCAGCAGCCGCGCGATGAAGCCGTCGCTGAGGCTGTCCGGCGTGAGCGATTCGAAGAAGTGCTCAGGCACGGTCGTGCCGTAGACGCTCACGCACGGTTGATCGACCACCTTGTTGCGTTTGTGCTCGGCGTAGGCCTTGCCGCGGAAGACCGTGTCCGCCGACGAGTACAGCTTCATCAGCGCGCCGAGCACGTTGAATAGGTGCGGCGCCTTCTTCGGGTCGCCGATGGTCCGCAGGAATCGCCCGAACTCGTCCAGCAGGAACAGGATCGCCGGTTGCTGCTCGACCGCCGCAACGAGGCCCGCGTCGCTGGCCAGGTCCTCGTTGCCTTCCAGGAGATTCAGCCCGGCTTGAAAGAGGATGTTTTTGTTGACCTTGCGGGCGTGGTCCTTGCCGGCGCCGGACGGCGCAATCCCGACGCAGTAGAGGTTCGTGCGGTTGCCGCGCTCGTCGCGCACTTTGCGGGCTGCAAGCACGGCCTGAAGGCAGATCGCCGCGGCCAGCGCGAGCACGGGTTGCGGCCGCGTGGCCGTAGCGAGGTTGTGGTCGATCACCGCGTTGATGAATCCCGGGACGCGCAACAGGTGATCAGGGAACGGCCCGGGATCGGCGGGGCGCTCGACCGGTGCGTCGCCATTGCGCGTATTGCCGGTGCGTACGCAAAACCCCGACAGATCGACCTCGGATTCGGCGGCCGCCGGTTGCCAGCCGGGTTCGAGCGAGCGCCGCAGGTCGTGCCACGTGTACGCCTGTCCGCGATTGTGCTTGTTGCAGTAGGCGAGCTTGCCGTCGTCACCCACGAGCACGGCAATGTCAGACCCGCCGGTCGAGGCGATTTCCGGGTTGATCGGGCAGCGCTCGAGCAAGAGCAGTGTCTTGTCGCCATTTCGTCGGCAACCCCTGACTTCGACGCCGTGTGCTTCCAGCCAGGTCCGCACGCCGGCGGGCGTGCAGTCGATACGGTCGGACGTGGCCTGGTCAACCGGGGGCGGTGGTGACGTCGGCGGCTTGGGCGCTTCGGGCGCAATGCGCTCGAGCAGTTCGCGCGACACCACGCGAGCCGCTTCGGGCACGTCGATCAATTCAGCACGCCGGTGAGGCCGGTCGTCCAGGCCGGCGACGCCGCGCAGGTCATCGCCTTTGCGCGAGACCGTCCCGACGACTTTCACGATCCGGGCCGCGTTGTGGACGGAGCGGTCGATCGTGACCGCGCCGTCGTCGAAGCGCTCAGCCAGCGCGGCGAGCGCGCGCTTGACCAGCCCCTCGTCGTCCACGGGTAGTTCGACGCGATAGAGCAGGTGGTAGCCGTTGCCCGACATGACCATGATCGGTGCCGGCCAATCCGAGTCGGTCAGGTGAGCGGCGACGCCCCGTGCCCGCTCGGCGGCAAGCGACAATTCGGCGTCGGTCGAGCTCACACCCGCCGGGCGCGCCGGATCGACGTCGACCAGCAACCAGCGGCGGCGCACGACGTCCTTGTCCTGCGTCGTCTCACGGGCGCGCGTCTTGATGCGGTTGACCGACCGGGCCAGCAGCGCCGGCGCGACCGGGTTCACCGTCACGTAAATGGCCGGTGCGATTCCCGCGCGGTCCAGCTCGGCGATTTCGTGTGCGGCCCGCTCGATCGTGTCATGCGTGAAGTAGCCGGAGCACACGTAGGCGTAGCGGGCGCCGGGTCGGTCGCGGCAATCGGGGGCGCGCACTTCGAACACGTCCCCGGGCTCGAAGAGCAGCCCGAGGAAGCGTTGAATCGTGTCTCGCGGCGCGGCCTCACGCATCTACGACCTCGCGATGATGAACTCCGGCGGCAGCCAGCGGATCGGAAACGCCATGAACTGCGAACTGTGGTCGCCGTTGGTCTGCTCGAGCCCGGGCGGACAACCTTCGGGCAGGTGACGTACTTCGTCGCCGTACCACCGCCGGAACACGTTCAGGTCGCCGAGCAGCCAGCGGCTCAGGCCGACCTCGTCGCCGAAGCCGTAGAACAGCGCGTCACCCCAACCTTCGAGAATCTTCGCCAGCTCGGTCTTCGTGCCATACAGCCGCCGCGTGCGGATCGTGAACTCGTTGCTGTAGCGCTCAGCGTATGCGGCTCGCCGCACGCGGCACGCGACACGCACCGCCGACGAGCACAGCACGATCAGATCGGTGTTGTGGTGCTGGTCTTCCTCGAGCGGCGCTTCGAGGATCAGGTGTTGCGCCACGACCTCGCGGATCTGCGGGATGAACCGGTCCGACCAGCGTTTGTCGTTCTGCCAGTCGCTCATCGGGCCTCCTTGCCCCAGCCGACGAAGCCGTTGATCCGCCGCCGGTTGAACATGTCCAGGCGACGCCCGGCGGTGGTGCGTCGGACCATCTCGTAGAAGGCCTCGGGCTTCTCGCTGTGCCGGCCGCGCGGCGTTTCGAAGCATGTTCGAAAGGCCTTCGTGTCGAGAAAGACGGGGCTGCCGCGGCGCGCGTACAGCGCGAACTCGCAGTTGAACTGCGGCAGGCCGACCGGCTGGAATCCGCCGGGTTTGTGCCAGACGAACGTGCAGACGTATTTGAGGCCCCAGCGCTCGAGCAGGCTCATCGCCAGTGGCAGGAAACGCTGCGTTGTCCATAACCAGACGTGGCAGTCATCGGCCGCCGGGATCGCCAGCGCCGCGAGCTGGTCCTCGGTCATGGTCGGGTAGTCAAGATCGGTCTGGTTCGGCCGGCAGTCGCGCTCGATCTTCCGCATCGGCCAGGGCGGATCGATGACGACCACGTCGAAGACGCCCGTGGGCGCCTTCGCCTCGCGCGCGGCGAGTTGGATGAGGCGTGTCGCCGTCTCCTCGCGGCGAAGCTCACGCACGACGTGGGCGGTGGTCCGCTTGCCATCGAGGACCTCGCGCGCTTTGTCGGGATGTGCTTCCAGCAGCTCGGCGGCCTTGATCACTGCCGCCTTGGGCGGGCCCTTGCCGCTGACGACCTTGTGCTCAATGTCGGGATCGAGCGACCGGGTCTTCTCGACTGCCTCTGCGAACCGGCCGTCGCGCTTGATCGTGCTGGGGTCGACTCCATGCTGGCTGGCGAGGCGCTCTGCGACGTTCAAAGGTGCATTTTGCCCCTTTGATCTGCGATCGCCGCCCCGTGCCTTCTTCAGCCGGTTGTATCTCCGGCCGCGCAGCAGCGCCGCCTGATCGGGCGTCAGGTTGCGCCGACCGAGCTGGTTGGCATCGATCCAGTCGGCCGCCGCCTCGCGGTCGACCAGGTCGACGTCGGTGACGGCGTACTCGATTCCGTGCCGCTGGCAGATCTCGTAGCGATGGTGACCGTCGAGCAGGATGTCTTTGCCGCGCCAGAGGACGAGCGGGTCGCGGCAACCGTCGCGCAGGATGTTCGCCTCGAGCGCCTGCCGCTCGTCGTCCGTCAACGGCGGAACGAGCTCGCGCAGCTCGGGATCGACAATGATCCGCGCGGCGGCCAACATCAGAACGGCACCTCGGCGAGCATCCGCTCTTCGTACTCAGCCTTCGGAACCCAGCGCAACCAGCGGCCGCACCAAGTACAGACTTCCTGCCCGCCATGCGTGCCCTTGCCCGGCTGGAGCGTGCGCTCCGCTTTGCCGCACCCCGGGCACGCGAGCTCGGACGGCGTCTCAGCGACCTCGGGCTTGTCGCCCAGCCGGTACGCGACGACGCGATCGAAACGGTCACCTTCGCGGCGCTCGACGGTCACCGCGACGGTCGGCGCCAGCGCGCCGGCCTGGGCGCGTTCGACCGCCTCCTCGGCGTTGGCGGGCACCGACTCATCGGAGCGTGTGCGCCACCAGATCTCCGCCTTCTGTCGCGGGTAGCCCTGGTGCTCGAAGCACACCCACTCCGAGACGTACTCGTTGAAGCCGATGCGGTAATCGACCCGCATGGTGCGCGGCGCGTCGGGCGCGGCGTCACGCTTCACGTGGACGGCGTAGAAGACGTCGTTGACCTCGTACTCGGTGCGCGTGACCTGATCCGACAGGATCGCCTCGGTGCCGGCGGTCGCCTCGTGCTTGCTACGCTGGCGCTCAGGGAACTCGTGGCCGCACTCGGGGCACGTCGCGTAACCGGCCGCGATCAGCGCGTGGCACGCCGGGCATTCCTTCGCCGGCGCTTCGCCGTTGCCGTTCGATTCGGGATCTGCCAGGCGGATCGCGTCGACCGGCCCGTGGCGCAGCACGTTGCCGCCAAAGTCGAGCACGAGACAGTCCGTCTTGCCGGGGTGCAGCCGGAATCCGCGACCGACCATCTGGTAGTAGAGGCCCGGCGAAAGGGTCGGCCGCACCAGCGCGACGCAGTCGATGTTCGGCGCATCGAACCCGGTCGTGAGGACGTTGACGTTGCAGAGGTACTTCAGCTCACCCGCCCGGAAGCGGCGCAGCGCCTCGTCGCGCTGGAACGGCAAGGTCTCGCCGCAGACGAACCCGCACTCGACCTTGTGCCGCTCGCCGAGCACGCGACAGACGTGCTCGCCGTGGCGCACGCCCGACGCGAAGATGAGCACGCTCTGGCGGTCCTGCGTGTGCTCGACGATCTCGCGGCAGGCCGAGAGGACCAGATTCTCGGCATCCATCAGGTCCTCGACCTCGCCGGCGACATATTCGCCGCCGCGGACGTGGAGCTGCTCGTAGTCGGGACGCTGCGAACCGGCCTTTGTGCGCAATGGGCAGAGATAGCCCTGGACGATCAGCTCGCGCACGCCGACCTCGAAACAGATCTCGTTCAGGATGTTGTCCGGAGAGCAGATCGTGCCCGACTTCATGCGGAACGGCGTGGCGGTCAGGCCGATGACGCGTGCCAGCGGGTTGATCTGCTTCATGTCCGCCAGGAACGTGCGGTACATGCCCTCGCCGTCGGGCGGAATGAGGTGCGCTTCGTCGACGATGACGAGATCGACGGCGCCGACGTCGCAGGCCCTCTGATAAACCGACTGGATGCCGGCGATGGTGACGGCGTAGCCGAGATCGCGGCGCTTCAGCCCGGCCGAGTAGACGCCCACGGGCAGGTCCGGCGCGACCAGGTGAAGCTTCTCGGCCGCCTGCTCGAGCAGCTCGCGGACATGGGCGAGGATCAGCACGCGGCCGTTCCACGTCTGCACCGCGTCGCGACAGATCGTGGCCATGACCGGCGTCTTGCCGCCGGCGGTGGGGATGACGATGCACGGGTTGTCGTCGCGCGTACGCAGGAACTCGTACACCGCGTCGACCGCCTCGCGCTGATAGGGCCGCAGAATCATCTCGTCGCCATCCCGTTCAGAACCTGCTTGAGCACGAGCTCGCGGTGCCCGTGGTGGCGCAGCAGACGCCGGCCGGCGATCCGCAGCTCGTCCTCGACGCGGTTGAACGCATCCATCGCCTCCGCCTCGCCGTTCTGCGCGGCACGCGCCACCGGCAGCGACTCGAACCAGTCCGCGACCGCGGTGTAGCGCAGCGCGGCGCCGATCAGCTCGGCTTCGAGCAACGCGGGCTGTCCGTCGACCTGCCGCATGTCCTCTCCGTGATCTGCACCACGACCTTGCCGCCCGGCACGACCGGCCCGCGATGTACGTCCAGCCGATCGATCTGACAGTCATCCGCGTACACTCCGGCGTGCTGGAGCGCGTCGCACAGCGCCTTCTGCAGGTTGTCCAGGTCGCGCCGCCGGCCATCGGGCGGGAACACGTGCACGACGAGCTCCAGCCGGCCACGCAGCGGTGCCGCACGACCAGCCGCGAGGAGCGCCACCACATCCCTGCGATAGCGCCTGCCCCCGCGGCTGATCAGCGTGCGGAAGCCGACCCGCCGCCAGTAGTGGTTCACCGACGGCGGGTACGGCAGCTCGAACACCTGCGTCAGCGCTGCCACGGCGCCTTGCCGTTCCCGGCCGCCGCCGCTGCCGGCTGCTGCGCCGCGGCGCCCTTCTTCTCGTAGCCCCTGATGACGTTGGTCAGCTCGCCGGTATCGTCGCGCTTCTTGTGACCGACCTTGATCACCAGCGGCAGGTTGTGCAGCTCGACCGAGTCTTTCGGCGCCATCACGCCCACGGCGCGGCAGATGGCCGACAGCTCGGCCCGCGCGATCTTCACCGTGGTGTCGTTGGGGTTGTCGAGGTTCAGCCGCGCCCAGAGCAGCCGGCCCTTGTGCATGCCTTCCAGCACCTGGAACGTGAGCTGGAGGTATTGCCCGCCGCCGTTCTTGGTCTTCTTGAACTCCGATTCGGTGATGGTCGCCAGGTACTTGCCGGCGGGGATCGGATCGAACCCAACGGCCGGGTCCACTTCGCGCGCATCGAATCCTGTCAGGTTTGCCATGTGCCTTACACTCCTTGCTCAGCGGGTTCCTGGGTCTCGATCAGCGGGTTCTCGCCGCGGCAGAACGCGGCGTAGATGCGGTAGTCCAGCGGGAATTCCTCGGGCAACCCGAGCCGGTTCTTTGCGACATGCGCCGGGCGCTCGGTGGTGCGGATGATCCGCTCGCCGGTTCCGATGCCCTGCACGCGCTTGCGGTCGAAGCCTTCATTCGTGGTCTTCGTGTGGATGCGGTACGTCGCGAACAAGACGTCGTCGCACCACTCCTGCACGAGCGCCGACGCCAGCTTCTGCAAGCGCGGTGAGTAGCGGTCGTACGTATCCGTCTCGGGGTTGGCGAACTTCTCGATCTGCGCATGCGCGATCAGGATGACGTGCATGCCGCGCTCGTTGCGCAGCGCGTCGAGGCCGGACAGGACCTCGCGCCAGTTCGTCAGCGCGAAGACGTAGCCCTTGCCGTAGCCGATGTCCTCAATCGATTCGACGCCGCGCTTCTGGCACACCTCGGCCCAGATCAAGCGCTCGAGCCAATCCACCGAATCGACGACCACCGTGCGGTACTCATGCGGCTCGGTGTAGAGCTCGCCCAGCGCCGCGATCACATCGGCATATTTCGTCGCGAGCGGGAAGCGCTCGCAGTCGATGTTGGTCAGACCGTCCTCGGTCTGGATGAAGATCGGCGCTTCGGCCATCGCGCCGAAGGTCGACTTGCCGACGCCGTGCGGCCCATAAATCGTCGTGCGGCGCGGCGCCGCCACACGCCCGCGTTGCACCTGTTCAAGCAACTTCATGGAATCGTTCTCCTTCGTCGTTCAGTCACTTCGTCCTCGGTGCGTTCGGGCGCTGGGCCGGCTCAGGTAGTCCCGGCCGCGGCTCGAGCGACGTGCTGGAATGCGCCCCGGCCACGCCATCCGGCCCCAGGCCCGAGTTCACAGCCGCTCAATCACCCGCAGCGACTCGTAGCGCGTGAACCAGTTGCCTGTCTCGCGACAGCGCCGCAGATCGGCCATCGCTTCCTCGTTCTCACGCTGAGCTTCGTCCAGCACCTTCGGCGCGATCCGCCACACGCCAGTGCGGAACGGTTCGCGTTTCTCGACCGCGACGATGTGAACGGGCAGAACGTGGCCCGAGGCCTGCGCGACCAGGGCGCGGTAGAACGCGACCTGGTGCAGGTAGCCGAACGCGCGCATCGAAAACTCGAACGAGTCGATTTCGTCGGCAGTTTTGAGGTCGACGATGCCCCGGCCGTCGATGGGATTGATCCAGTCGATGCGGGCCTGACAGCGGTGCCCGCCGTACTCGCCGCGGACCACGCCCTCAGCCACGCCTTCGGCCAGCAGGTCCCGCGCGCTCTGGTGTTCCTTCACCGACGCCGCCATTTGCTCGACCAGGGCGGCGTGCGCGTCGCTGAGGACGGGTTTGTTCTGCTGCTCCGCCCACTCGGCGAATGCCTTCGTGAGCGAGCCGAACGGTTGTCCGGTTTTCGGGTTGATCGGCCCGCCGATGGCATACTCGCGTTCGTAGCGCTGCCGACCTTCCAGGATCAAGGCGTGCGCTGCGCGACCGACGATGTACGCCGTCGTGTCGCGCTCGGGCACCAGCCCGAGTTCCTTCTTGCGATAAAGCAGCGGGCAGCGCCGGAACTCAGCCAGCGCGTGTGCTGACAGGAAATCCTTCGCCTTGGCGTGGTAGACGTCCGCGGGTTCGCGGACCAGGAATCGCAGGTCGAGCTTCGTAGCCTTGCCGTTGCCGCCGAACATTCTCAGGTCCTCCGGGAAAACATCGCGCTGGTAATCGCCCTGGCCGAGGCGGATGAGCGGAACGTGTGCGTCGTCGAAAGACGTGCCGTTCACGCTGCCTTCTCCTCCGCCTCGACCCGCGGCTCTGCCTCGACCGCGCGCACCTTGAAGGCGTCTTCGCCGATTTCGCGCAGCAGCAGGGATGTGAAGATGCGCGTGACGACCGAACCGACCTCCGTCGTCGCGTCGACGAGAATGGCGCTGCGCGCGGCGTCGAGCCGGTAGCCGCATTCGAGGCGAACCCGCGCCGGACCGAACAGACCCTCGCTCGCGTACAGCGCCAGGTGCAGCGTCGCCTCGGCTTCGGTGAGGTCGACCGTCCTGGAAAACGTGAAGCGATACACGGTCCGGTTCATCAGAAACGCCTCCGGGCATCACAGGTGCCTACTGGTTACTTACGCGGGGCGTCGTCGATTTGGTGGGCCGAGACGTATTCCTCCAGCCCGCGGCGCGCGAGGTACTGGCGGATCTGCTTCGCGCTGCGGCGCATGGCCTCTCGGCTGCAACCGCGCTGGCGCGCGACGTCGGCAAGCGGCTCGTCGCGGAGGTCTTCCGCGATCGACTGTTGGTCATCGGCGAGCTCGCCCAGCGCTTCGGCGACGTCGATCGCCAGGTCGCGCTGAAGCCGGTCATCGACGGCCGGCTCAGCCAGATTGCCATTGCCGATCTCATCGCTGAGCTCGTCGAGCGAGTGCCGCGTCCGGCGGTAGTCGCGCGCGAGCGACTTGCGCTCGCGGATCAGGCTGGCCACGCGGCGGTCGACTACCAGCCGCACAAACGTCGCGGGCTTGCCCTTGCGGAGATCGAAATGTTCGAGCCGCATGAGCAGGTCAAGCGTCAGGTCCTGCTGGATGTCCTCGCGATCGGATTTGGTGAAGCCGTACTTGCCGATGAGCTGGCGGGCCTTGAGTCGGATGAGCGTCGTTGCGTAATCGTCAAGGGTGATTCTCTTATCGGTACCCATGTGGGTCTCCTCGCGGCCGGCGAGGAGGCGTGGGCGCCGATCGACATCGACCAAAAAGAAGCGGAGTCACCGCGGGTTGCCGATGTCTCAGCACCCACGGTGGCTCCGCTGCGCGGCCGCCAGTCGTGCGGTTGGTTTGGTTCCGCAGGCGCTAGCGCGCGCCTGCTTCCAGGTTCACGTGCATGTTGAACGGGAGTCCGTGCTTGACCGTCAGGACGTCGATGAGGCCGTCACGCAGACGATCCAACTCTTTGAACAGCTCGACGACCGGGGCCTTGAGCGCAAAGTCGCCGAGCGCCCACTCGTCGCGCGCGCCATTCTGACCGCCGAATTTCACTTCGCGGACGACCGTCGGCAGCGGGTCGAGCACCGGCTCGCCAGCGCGAACCGGGAGTCGCTCGATCCGACCGAAGTTGAGCGCCTGCATCAACTCCAGCAGGCGCGCGCGGCAGGACGATACGTGCTGCTTTGAGAGTGACCGGGTGTGTTTGCGCCCGTCATCAGGCGCTGGTGCGGAAACGACCATGACATTTCTCCTCGTGCGTTTTTCAGGATCACCACGTTGGTGACCCGCACGAGAGAAGTGTCAGTGGATTGCCCGATTCAATCGGTGCGCGAAGGGTGTCGAAACGGTTGCGGAGTTTTCTGCTCGTTGCGGAGTTTCTGAGCCCGTGCGATGCCAGCGTCTGTTAGCCAGCAACCTCCGCCCCGCCCCGTTTTGCTGTCGACCAGCCTGCGTGTCTTGAGCTCGGCCATGACGGCCTTCAACGCGTTGGGGTCTGCACTGTTGCCCAATGCCTGAATGGCAATCTGGTCGGTCGACTTACGCCGATCCGAATCACCTGCATCAAGTTCGAGCATCGCGACCAAAACGAGCTGTGCACGATCGGTGAGCGGTTCGTCGCTGGGCGGTATGCCGAAAAGCTCGCTGATCTGGATCGCTAGCGGCTTCGCGCTGGCCTTGGTTCGACTCAATGCCTGCGCAGTCAGGCGGTACACGCGAATAGACGACGATCGCGTGGAAAAAACGCGGCCGCATGACGTGCATTCGAACGGGTCTTCTTCCCGGATAGCTTCGCGAAAGGCAGCTGCAGGCAGCAGATTCTGACAGCGCTCACACTCGACCATTTCTTGGGCCAGCAGGATTCCATTCCGCGCGAGCAGGTCGAACACGGAAAAGACCTGATTCTCCTCGGCGCTCAGCGCGCACGAGAAGTCGCCGGGCCGAAGCGGCGCCGGCGAACAGATCCCCGCGAGCCGCCGATCGACCTGCTCAACGACGCGGAGCAGGTCTGGATGCTCACTGGCTATAATTTCTGATTCGCGAAAGAACATACCGTATCGTCCGCTCGCCGTTCGGGGTCGGAAAGTTGATTCGGTTGCGCCAGCCGACAATCTCGACATGAACCTCGGAATCAAAGGGGGTGTTCCCTGGATTCATGCGCGCCCCTGGGAGCCAGTAGAAATTGCCGAGGTGCCCGACGCCGGAGTTTCGGACGACAGCCAGTGCGGCGTCGATCGGAGCCTCACCGAAAAGCGGGTCTGCGGGCGAGGCGCTCTTCGCCTCAAGCGTTCGGCCTTCCAGGGAACGATACCTGGTACCATGCGAGCGAGTCTCTCCTGTCCCGGCGCCTTCGAGTTCTTCAAGTTTCTTGATCACCGGGCGTAAGTCAACTATTGAGAAGCGGCTGCTTTCGAGCCAGCCGCCCACCAACTTGAAGAACTCGTCCGCGACCTGCTCGTAGCGAAAGCCGGTGGGGAGCTGCGAAATCTGCAGAAACGCCGTGTTGGCGTTCAGGTCCCATTCGAATGCGACGAGACCGCGCGTGACGCGGTGCACAAAAGCGCGAAGCTCAACCGACTCGCCCTCCTTCGTCACCTTAGACTCGTCGTATTCGGCGTTCCGCTCCCACCATTCGCGCTTCTTGATCGCAATGACGCGAAGCCGAGCCCCGTCGTGCAAGATGGACGACACCTTCATCGTGTCCGGCAGGGCGAGCGGGAGCAGGGCGTTGAGGTAAATGCCGAGTCGTCGCCGCTTCAAGAGCGCGCCGATCCAGTCCGTGTTCTTCCAATCCGTAATCGAACCGCGGGGTCCCTTGTACAGGAACACATGCTGCTTTCCCCAGGGCACCACCTCATCGAGGAACTGCACAATCTGCGATGGAGCGAGTTCCTCGTCGCGCAGCGCCTTCTCAATGCGGCCCCGGAAGTTCTCCTTTGTTCCCGCTTTGGCTAGCCCGCAGCGCGTGAGAAAGTCGCGAATCTGGGTCTTCTTGAGCACCAACAAATCTGTGACGAGTTGGGCCAGTTCGTCGTCGCTGAATTCGGGCGCCTGAAGTGTCCTGATACTCATGTCAGCTTCCGTGTTCTTTTGCTCCGTCTCGTGTGTGCCGATCCGGCCGATCGCTGGCGCGACGAATGGCGACTACCTTGCCCAGAACGCGGAGGTCGTCTTCTGGGCCGATGACCTTCGATTGAAACTTGCGATTCTCGGGTCGAAGCTCGATCCTGTCGCCGCGGATGACCAAGCGCTTTACCGTGGCTTCATCGTGCAGCAGGGCTACGACGATATCGCCGCTCTCGGCGATGGGCTGTTGGCGCACGATGATCACGTCTCGATCGGCGATCCCTGCGTTCGCCATACTGTCGCCCGAAACGCGCAGCGCAAAACACCGGCCGGCCCGGGCGAGCCTCTCCTCGACCAGTACCTCGCCGATGACGTTCTCTTCCGCGAGCACCGGGCGCCCCGCCACGACGGTGCCAACCAGAGGAACGGGCATGAGGTTGGGCGGCGTGTCGTCGGGTTCGCGAACGACGCTCAGACCGCGCGCCTTGCGGGGCTCACGCTTGATGTAGCCCTTCCGGACGAGCTGATTGATTTGGGCATAAGCGCTGGCGCCGGAAACGCCCAGAACTTCGGCGAGTTCCTGAACCGTCGGCGGGAACTTATGGCGGTCGACAAAGGCCTGGACCTCGACCAGCGCGCGGCGCTGGGAATCCGTCAACCTGGCGACAGGTCGTCTGCCCCGCCGTTCTCGCTCCACCTCTTCGTCCTCTACGCACGACTGAAAGACGCCCAGCCCGCGCTGGCCTTGTACATTAGGGCTGGCGCATATTAGAGCGATTGGACGGATGTACGACAAGAGCGCTCATGGCAGTCGCAACTCCCTTTCACATAGCGAGTTGCGCGCTTACAAAGCATCGCCACATCCGCCGCTGCTTGCGCCAGTCAGGCGTCGCGGCGATGGGCCGGAGATGCAGCTCACGGACCGGGTCGCGGCCGGACTCGACCGGCGGCAGGAAGAGAACCTGCTCCTGGATTTCCGGCGCGAGGTTGAGCAGGTTCATGATCTGCGTCATGCGGGCGCGGGTTACATGGCCGAGTCGGGCGAGCTCGGCGTAGTCGCGGACATCGCCCGATTCGACCAACCGCTGGAATCGAAGCGCGAGCGCCATCAGCCGGGCGATACGCGGCACGCGGCCGAAGACGGGCGGCGGTGGGGCAGGCGGTGCCTGGCCGCGACGGAGTTCCTTGCGCCCGCGGCGCGCTCGGGCGAAGTGGATGGTGCTCTGCGTCGTAATCCGCCCCTCGCGTCCTTCGGCGACCATCTGACTCATGCCGCGTCCTCCGCCTCCTTCTGGGCCAGCGCCTTGATCCCCGTCGGCCGGAACGTGATCGCGACGTTGCCGTTCTTCCCGTCGTAATCGACGCGCTCCACGAGAAGTTGAACGACCCGCGCTTGCTCACGCGGAGTCAGCGAGTCCCACACCGGGTCGAACAGCGACAGCGCGTGCACGACCTCGCGCTCGTCCACGAGGTCGCGGCTCAGCACGAGGTGCCGCTCGCGCACCTCGGTCAGCCGGGTTTCGAGCCGGCGCAGCTCGTCCTGCTGGCGGGCCACGTCCGCCCCGTTGGAACCAGACGCCGCCACGAGCTGCTGCTTCAGCGCCTTGTTGTGCCGCGCGATGTCGCGTTCGAGCGCGCCTCGCTCGCGTTCGAGGTCGGCAATCGCCTTCTGGCTCTGCGTGCGTACCTGGCGGATCGTCTCGGCCAGCACGCCGGGGTCGCGGCCGATGCTGCGGATCTGGTCGACGACGAACCGCTCCAGCTCGCCGGCGGGAACCGACTTCGACGGGCACGTGTACCAGCCGCGCTTCATGGCCTTCGTGCAGACGTAGTAGCGGTAGCGCTTCGGTCCCTTCGATGAGGTCGAGTGGACCATCGCACAGTCGCATGGCACGCACCGGAGCAACCCCTTCAGCAGCGCGCCATACTTGTTCTTCACGACCCCGCCGCCTGTGCGGCCGTTGCGCTGAAGAAGCCCTTGCGCCCGCTGCCAGACGGCCTCGTCGACGATCGCGTCGTGCTCGCCGTCGTACAGGTCCTTGCGGTGCCGCACCTTGCCCAGGTACGCGGGGTTCGTCAGCAACCGGAACAGCGTCACCTTGTCGAACGGCCGGCCGCCGACTGCTGTGCCGGTGCGACGCGTGGTCCACTTCTTCGTCCGCCACGCCCGGCGGTCGAGTTCCTGTAGCACCGGCGCGATGCGCTCGTGCTCCAGATAAAGCTCGAATATCGCCCGCACCCGGGCCGCTTCGTCGTCGTTGACGACCAGCTTCCCGCCGCCCGGCCTGACGACCAGGTCATAGCCCAGCAGCGGCTTGCCGCCCATCCACTTCCCGCGGCGCCGGGCGGCGGCGATCTTGTCGCGCGTCCGCTCGCTGATGATCTCGCGCTCGAACTGGGCGAACGAAAGCAGGATGTTCAGCGTCAGCCGGCCCATCGAGTTGGTCGTGTTGAAGTGCTGCGTGACCGAGACGAACGAGACGCCACGCTGGTCGAACCGCTCCATGATCTTGGCGAAGTCCAGGATCGAGCGGCTCAGCCGGTCGACCTTGTAGACCACCACGCAGTCGATCTTGCCGGCGTCGATGTCGGCCAGCAGCCGCTGAAGGGCGGGGCGCTCCATGTTGCCGCCGGTGAACCCACCGTCGTCGTACTGGTCGGGCAGGCAGACCCAGCCCTCGCCGGCCTGGCTGGCGATGTACTTCTCGGCGCTGTCGCGCTGGGCGTCGAGCGAGTTGAAGTCCTGCTGAAGCCCCTCTTCGGTGCTCTTGCGCGTGTAGATCGCGCAGCGGATCTGCTTCGGCTGCGGCTCGGGCTCGCGGCGCTTCCTACGCATCTACGGTCTCCTGGCGTCGCGGCTTGGCGACGGTCCTAGCCCGCCCGGGCGCCGCCGCACTGTTGCCGGCGGCGCGGCCGTTCTTCCGCCCCACGCCATTCGCGGCCGTCTCGATTCTCGGCTTGGCGATGTTGAAGAACAGAAGCCCGTTCCAGTGCGAGCCGGTGATCAGTTTCGCGATCGCGCTGAGCGAGCGAAAGACCTGGCCGTCGTATTCGAACCCGTCGTCGCGGACAACGACATGGTACGCCTGGCCGCGATAGGCCCGCGTCAGGACCGTCCCAGGCGGCGGGACGCGCTCGTCGAGGACGGCGGGCGCGGGCTTCGCGTCGCGCCCGCGGTTCCGCCCAGCCGCGCCGCTGGCGCCGTTCCCGCCGGGCGCTGAAAACTCACGCGGGGCCGTGGTCCGCAGGTCGGCGTCGCGGGCGAGGAACTCGGCCCGCCGGCGTGCCCGTTCCGACAGGTCGCCCTCAGCCAGCGCCTGAATCCGCCACGCGATCCGCTTGAACAGCCAGTCCTTGTTCCCGGCCCGCGTCGGCTCGCCGAACACAGCGTGGTACTTCTCGCGCAGTTCGGGGACGCTCATCTGCTTCAGCTCCGCGATCTCTTTCCCGACGTTCAGCGCCATGCGTTCTCTCCGTGACCCTTGCTCTCGCAAGGCGTTAACCACACTCGCCATCAGGGCCACTTCGGCGGGAAAGCTCAAGGCGAGTTTCGCCGCTTTCCGGCGAAATCTGCGACATGCATGTGGCCCGACGGCGGTGCGATACTGCGGCGCCGCGACCCGGGCGCATCCGAACGATGCGCGCAGCGGCAGCCCCACGCTTCGCGCGCATGCGGATCACGCCAGCCGCGAGGATCGCAGCGACTTCACCCTGCCGCTGCTCGGGCTGAAGATTGGCCGGATCGGTGGGATCGGACAGGTCGCGATACGTGGCCATCGGCATGGTCTCCATGCGGACGATGCCCACAACGACCTTCGCTTCGCGGCTGGCGCGTTGTCTGGCGGATGCGGGCCAGCACGGCCCGCTACTGGTTACATACGCGGCGCGTTAACAGAATGGTGGAGGAGATTCGGTGCGCGGCGAGGTCGCGTTGAGGCGTCCAGCGTGCAGCCCGGCAAGGCATCATCGGTCGTGCTCGCCGCGGTTGTCATGCAACGCGCGCGATGATCTCCTCGCGCCGTCGTCCCCACAAGGTTGCATTCCGGGTACGCGCCAATCCTTTCGCTGTTCGCAACAGTTGCGCGACGGCTGCACCGTTGGCGGGTGCCGGGTTCGACCGACGTTTCCTACGTGCTCGTTGCCGGCAACGCGGCCGCCCGACGGCGGACCAGCTTCGCGATCCGCCAGCGGGTCGGATGGGCCAGGTCGTCCATGATCGTGTAGACGGCCGGAACGACGACGAGCGTCAGCAGCGTCGAGGTCGTCAGGCCGCCGATGACGGCGATGGCCATCGGCTGGCGCGACTCGGCGCCGGCGCCCGTGCCCAGCGCGATCGGCAGCATGCCGAAGATGAGCGCGAGCGTTGTCATCAGAATTGGCCGAAGCCGGATGGGGCCGGCCTTCAGAATGGCGGCGTTGCGCTCCAGGCCGTCGCGGTGCCGGAGCGTGTTGATGAAGTCGACGAGCAGCACCCCGTTCTTGGTCACCAATCCCATGAGCATGATGATGCCGATCATCGTATAGATGCTCACCGTCAGGTTGGTTGCCACGAGCAGGCCGAAGGCGCCGATCACGGAGAGAGGAAGGGCGAGCATGATCGTCAAGGGATGGATCAGGCTCTCGAACTGCGAAGCGAGCACCATGTAGACAATGATGATGGCGAGCGCCAGGGCGAACAGTAGGTTGCCGAATGCCTCGCGCATGGTGTCGGCCTGGCCGGCAAAACCGAAGCTGTAGCCGGTCGGGAGGCCGACTTCCTGAGCGAAGCGCGTCAGTTCCGCGACCGCCTCTCCCAAGACCTTCTTGTCGCGCTGGAGGTTGGCGAGAATGGTGATCTGCCGCGCCCGGTTGTAGCGGTCGATCTGCACCGGGCCGGGCTCATCCCGAATCCACGTCACGTTGCGGAGGTTGATCAGCTCGCCGTTGCCGCCCCGCACCGTGAGCAACCCGATGTCGGCCGGCCGGTTGCGGAAGGGCTCCAGCAGTCGCATGCTCACGTCATAACGCTCGCCTTCAGCCTTGAACTTGGCGATATCGTCGCCGCCGATCAGGGTCTTGATGGCCGTGGCGACCGACCGAGGGTTGACGCCCAGGTCGGCGGCGCGGTCGCGCTTTACGTAGACGTTGACCTCGGGCTTGTCCTTCTCATAGGTGGTGTCGATATCCACGTAGCCGGGCGAGGCCCGCATCTTCTCGATTATTCCGTTGCAGATGGCTTCGAGGCGGTCCAGGTCGCGGCCGCGGATTTCAAGTTGCACATCGGCCCACTTGCGGCCTCCGCCGGAAACGCGCGGCACGATCTCGACGCTCACCTTGGCGTCGGAGATGTCCGCGAGCTGCTGGCGCAGCCAAGCCATCGCGCCCATCTGGCCGATCTGGCGCTCGTGCTTCTCCTTCATCTTAACGTACAGCGTGCCCTCGTTGACGCGTTGCAGTTCGTCGGCGCCGATCGTGACGAAAGCGTAGTCGAGCCAGGGCTGGCCCTTCACACGCTCTCGAATTCGCTCCAAAATCGCGTCGGTGCTCGCCAGCGACGCGCCGAGCGGGGCCTTGACCTTGACGTTGAACTCGCTCTGGTCCTCCAGGGGCAGGAACTCCGAGCGCAGGTACCGCGCGATGTACGCTGAACCGATGAACGACCCCACCGCCAGACCGACAACGACCCAGCGATGCCGCAGGGAGAGGCTCAGCAGGCGTTCGTATACCCGGTCGATCGCGGTGTAAAACGCCTCCGACAGGCGCCAGAGCCGGCCTTCTTTGGGCTTTCGCAGCAGGCGCGACGAGAGCATCGGGTCGAGCGTGAAGGCCACGAACATCGAGATCAACACGGCGAAAGCCACGGTCATGCCGAACTGGTAGAAGAAGCGCCCGACGATCCCTTCCATGAACGCGACGGGTACGAACACGGCCACGACCGAGAGCGTCGTCGCCAGCACGGCCAGCGTGATCTCGCGCGTGGCGAACGAGGCCGCCTCGCGCGGGGGCATGCCCTCTTCCACGTGGCGCATCGTGTTCTCCTGCACAACGATGGAGTCATCGATCAGCAGGCCGATCGCCAGCGACAGCGCCAGCAGCGTCATCATGTTCTGCGTGAAGCCCAGGGCGTTCATCAGGATGAACGTGCCGATCACCGACGTGGGCAGCACCAACGAGCTGATAAACGTGCTGCGCGGGTTGCGCAGAAAGAGGAAGACGATCAGTACGGCCAGTCCGCCGCCGAAGGCCAGGTGGAACTTGACCTCGTCGACCGAGTGCTCGATGAAGCGCGCCATGTCCTGCGCGATCGCCAGCCGCACACCGCGGGGCGCCAGCTCCTGCCGCAGTTTCTCGACGTCTGCCATGACCGCGTGGGCGACCTCGACCGTGTTCGTGCCCGACTGGCGCCGCACCAGCAGCGACACGGCGCGCGTGTCGTCCAATCGGGCCAGGCTGCGCTCCTCCTCCAGCCCATCGTCCACGCGCCCAATGTCCTTGACGCGGACGGGCGCGTTGTTGCGATACACGACGACCATGTTGGCGAACTGCTCGGCGGACTCAAACTCGGCCCTGGTTTTGACGACGTACTCGCGCGTTCCCGTCTCGACGCGCCCGCCGGGAAACTCAATGTGCTCGCTCCGCAGGGCGTCGATTATGTCCTGTACGCTGAGTTGATAGCCTTCGAGTTTCCCACGGTCCAGCAACAGCCAGATCTGCCGCTGTCGCCCGCCGACGATCTTCACCTGCCCCACATTGCGGATTCGCTGGAGCCGCTCCTTGACC
>WBZO01001735.1_pt1 | contig 32141 bp, 26 predicted proteins | sample 5204261 | NCBI WGS metagenome assembly WBZO01 (sample SAMN12412400, study PRJNA552823) | activated sludge metagenome | isolation source: activated sludge from anammox sidestream of wastewater treatment plant... | place: USA: North Carolina | collected 2017-09
GGCTCAATCCATTGCGGCGCGTGATCTGGCGGCGGCGCGACGTGTTCGAAATGCATACGCTCGACGAGGCCCGCCTGCACGCGCAGCTGGCCGCCCATCCGCAGCTGCGTCTGCTGGCGGCGTCGGACGAGGCTTCGGCCGGGCGGGGCTGGCGCGGCCGACGCTGGGTCGTCGGTCATGACGCGCCGCTGCCGCAGGCGATCGAGCGCGACGGCATCCTCTACTTCGCCGATCCGGCCGATGCCCACATCGGTGCGCCGCTGCTGGCGGGGGCGGCGCATGATCCGCCGGTGTTGGCCATGCTGCGCGAGCAACTGCGTGCCGGGGACGTGGTGCTCGACATCGGCGCCAACATCGGCAGCCATGCGCTGCCGGCAGCGCAATGCGTCGGGCCGCAGGGACGCGTGATCGCGGTCGAGCCGCTGGCGCGCAATCGCGTTCTGCTGCAGCGCGCGGCGCAGGTCAACGGCTTTGCGCAGTTGCATTGCCTGGCGGCGGCGGCCAGCGATCAGGTGGGCGACATCGAACTGTGCACGCATCCGGCAACCTCCAACGCCGCCTTGCCGGCGGCGGCGGGAGAACGGCTGCTCGCTCCGGGAGCGCAGCGGCTGCGCGTGCCGGCGCTGGTGCTCGACGAGGCGCTCGATCTGCCGCGGCTGGATCTGCTCAAGGTCGATGTCTCGGGCATGGAGATGCGCGCGCTGCGCGGCATGCAGCGGCATCTGGCGCGGCATCGTCCGGTGCTGCTTGTCGAGTTCCACCCGCAGGCCCTGCGGGCGGCGAGCGGTGTCGAAGCCGTCGACTTTCTGCGCTGGCTGCGACAGTGGTATCCGGCGTTCGTGGTGCTGCATCGGGATGGCCGCCGCGAGCGTCTGGTGGAGCCGCAGGCGGTGATGCAGGCCTGGCAGGCGGCCAATGCAGCGGCCGGCATGGCCGGCGCGCTGCATCTGGATCTGGCCTTACTGCGCGACTGAAACCGCCGCGGCCGGCGGGTTGAGCTCGATGCTTTCGACCAGATCGACACCTTCGGGCACGAAGGCCAGGCGCGCATGGATGTGCTTGAACCACTGTGCGTACAGCGCGTAGAGCTGGCGTTGCAGCTCAAGCGATTCGCGCTGTTCCGCGGGCAGCACGTCGGCGAATGTCTGGCTGCCGAACAGATCGCCCAGAAGGGTGTAGATACGACCGCTGGCGTCAAAGCTCATGAACGTGCCGTTGGCGGTCGGGGTCTGCATCACGGCGGCCGACAGGCCGTCCGCTGCCGACGCGCCCACCGCGATGCCCAGCGTCTTGGCGCCGAGTGCGACGTTCACGTCGAGCTTGCCGCCCAGCGCACCCAGGGCCTCGGCGGGCAGGGCCAGCGGCTTGCCGTCAGGATTGAGATGCAGCTTCTGCAGGGCCGGCACGCTCATCTGCGCCAGCCCGACGAGGAACATCGGATTGTTGCTGCCGATCAGCACGCTGCCGGCATAGTCGGTCGGCATGGTCTTGAGGTCGGCCGGCATGACGAAGCGATCAAGCGAGATGCGCACGCCGGTGAGATCGGCCACCGGCGGTGGCAGAACCTTGTCGAGCGAGGTCTTGGCCTTGGCGAATTCCTCGTTGAGCGAGGCCAGTTCCTTGCACTGGAACGGCGCCTTGGCCACGGCATCGGCCTGCGCGACGATGAAATCGCGCGTCTTGAGCACGGGCAGGGCGAGGGCCATGTCGTACAGGGCGTCGGGCCTGGCGTTGCCGGGGACGCTGCTGCCCAGGTCGAGCAGCGACTTGGCCAGCGCGCGCTCCAGTTCCAGACGCATGCGGAATTCCATCAGATTGCCGTCGAGCTTGGTGTAGCCGAACGACAGGCGCGGCATCTTCGTTGCCAGGGCATCGTATTCGCTGCGGCAGGTGGCATCGATCGCCGTGGTCGGCACGCCGGCCTCGGGCGTGCCGATCAGGGCCAGCAGGCGGCGGGTGTCGAGCCAGCCACTGCCGTAGGGCAGATAGCCGTTGGTCTTCTCGAAGGCGCTCAGCGCACCGCTGTCGGCGAGTGATTGACCGGGTCGATCCATGCCGAGCACGCGACGCTTGAGTGCATCGTCAGCCGCCTTCGGCACGAGGGCGATGACGAAATGCCGGCCTTCGAAGGCGAACAGGATGAGCGCTTCCTTGGCATCGAGGGTGCGCACGTCCTGCTCACCCAGGCGCGCCGTGCCCAATTGTGCTCCCGAAGTCTTGACCACGCGCTCGAAGGTCGTCTTGAGGCCGTCGATGTTGGGAGACTCCAGTCGCAGCACGGGCAGCATGCCGATGCCATACAGCGCGACGCGGGTCTTCGGCCCCAGGCCGAGCTCCTGCCATTGCTGGGGGCCTTTGATGTTGCGCATTTCATCGACCAGCGCCTTGAGGAAGGCACTGGTCTGCGGGGCCTCCTTGGCCACCTGCCGGCTGGTGGACTCCAGCATCGGCAGCAGCAGCGGCCATGCCTGCTGGGTCTGCTCGTTCCAGCGCGCCATCGCCGCCTCGGGCATGGGTTCGACGTTGGCCAGCACGTAGGGAGTGTCGGCGGGTGCGAACGCCAGCGGGGAAGCGTTGTCGGTCGTGTTCTTCTTGCCGCAGGCGGCGAGGGCCAGCGCGCATGCGAGTGCGGCCAGGCGGATGGATCCATTGCGGAGCATGGCGTGTCCTTTTCGTGGGGCCGTCCATTCTACGCGGAATGTGCCGGAATCCCCGCGCTGTGCGATGGCGGCGTCCGGGCGGGTCAACTGATGGGCAACAAGTTTGCCCGCCAATGAAGGCGGCATGACGACCGCCGGCGGGGGCCATGAATGACGAAAATCCCCGGGCGGTATCGCCCGGCGCTTGTCTCGGGGAGGCTGCGGGTCGAACATCATTCAGTCGCAGCGTTTGACACTGCGCACTCATTCACCCGAGGAGACGGCTGATGAACAAGCGGATGGGTTCTGCATGGGCGGCGGTGGTGGCGGTGGTGCTGATGGCGGCCGGATCCGCGCAGGCCGAAAGTGGTCATCTGGAGTGCAAGCTGAAGTTTTCGCTGACCGGCTGGGCGGCGATCTACAAGCGTGCCGAAGGCAGTGGCACGGTCGAATGCAACAACGGCCAGCGCATGGCGGTGAAGATTTCGGCCAAGGGAGGCGGTCTGACCGTCGGCAAGACGCACATCGACAACGGCACCGGCAAATTCTCCGCCGTGCATGGCATCAACGACGTGCTGGGCACCTATGCGCAGGGGGACGCCAGCGCCGCCGCCGGCAAGGCGAGCACGGCGCAGGTGCTGACCAAGGGGACGGTGTCGCTTGCGCTGGCCGGTACCGGCGATGGCATTGCGTTGGGCGTGAGCTTTGGCGGGTTCACGATCGAGCGCGCGGGCAAGGGTGCTCGCCACAAGTAAGGCGTGGCACCGCCTGGCAGCAGGGTGGCGTCCGGGCACGGCGTGCTCCGGACGCTGCCGCGGAGCCCGCGCGGGAGGCATGACCGCTGCCTCTTGACCTTGGCCCGGGCCTCGCCGAGGCTTTCCCCTTCGTGAGCATGGGGAGCGCGAGATGAGGGGTGTTCTGGTCGTACTGGCGATGATGGTCGCCATGCTGTGCTGCAGCCTGCCGGTGCGTGCCGAATCGGCCTCGCCGGGAGCGCGCGAATTTCCCCCCGGCCTGCAGGTGCCCGAAGGCGCGAGGATCGGGCCGAATTTCGACGTCGATCGCGCCACCCAGGCCTATCTGGATCTGCTCACTCCCGAGCAGCGTGCGCTGTCGGATGCCTATTTCGAGGGCGGTTACTGGCTGCAGCTGTGGGGCCTGCTGTATGGGCTGGCGGTCTGCGCGCTGCTGCTGCTGAGCGGCTTGTCGCGCTGGATGCGCAACCTGTCTGAGCGCCTCGTGCGACGAACCTACCTGCAAAACGTGATTTACGTGGCGCTGTGGTTGCTGGTCGGCTTTGTGCTGTCGCTGCCGCTGTCGATCTACAGCGACTTTTTCCGCGAGCACCAGTACAGCCTGTCCACGCAAACCTTCGGTGCCTGGTTCGGCGACCAGCTCAAGGGGCTGGCGATCGGACTGGTGGTCATGCCGTGGATCGTCGCCCTGCTGTACCGGGCGGTGCGCAGTGCCGGTACGCGCTGGTGGCTGTGGGGTACCGGCGGCGCCTTCGTGTTCTTCGTGCTCAGCGCGATGCTGGCGCCGGTGTATCTCGCGCCGCTGTTCAACGACTACAAGCCGCTGCGCGACGGCGCGGTGCGCGAGGCGGTGCTGTCACTGGCGCGTGCCAACCAGATCCCGACCGACAATGTGGTCGAGTTCGATGCCTCGCGCCAGACCACGCGCATCAGCGCCAATGTGGCGGGCTTTGCCGGCACCACCCGGGTGGCGCTCAATGACAACCTGCTCGACAAGACCTCGTTGCCCGAGATCAAGGCCGTGATGGGGCATGAGATGGGCCACTACGTGCTCAACCATTCCCTGCGCCTGATCATCTACCTCACGCTGGTGATCGGCTTTGCGTTGTGGTTCACCCAGCGCGTGTTCGATGCGCTGCTCGCACGCTGGGGCGCGCGCCTGGGCCTGCGCGATCGCACCGACAGCGCGGCGCTGCCGCTGGCGTGGGCGGCGCTGACGCTGTTCTTCTTCCTCGCCACGCCAGTGACCAACTCGATCACCCGCCAGGCCGAGGCCGAGGCCGACATGTTCGGGCTCGACGCGGCGCGCGAGCCGTATGGCTTTGCGATGGCGGCGATGCGGCTGTCGACCTATCGCAAGATCCATCCCGGGCCGATCGAGGAGATTCTGTTCTACGACCACCCCAGCGGCTATGCGCGCGTGCGCGGATCGATGATCTGGCTCAAGGAAAACCAGGAGCTGATGCGGCGCAACCTCGAAGCGACGGCGGCTGCGCACTGAGCGCTCGGAAGGCGAGGGCAGGGGCTCGGCCGGAAAGCGAAAGGTGCATCGGGTGCGGGAGCACCTGCTGTGCGCAGGCACGCCCTGGCGCGAACCGGATGCGCGAGTTGGCAGCGCGTGGGCTGGGCGACTTCTCACCGGCCCGGGCGGCATGATCGCGCGGGTTGCGTGCGCAGCGCCGTGTCACGAGGCGTGCGCACGCAGCGCAGTCCGTCAGATCTGCAGACCTTGTTCCGCGTCCTGTGCGGCGCGGCGCGCCAGCGCCAGGTTGGCGCGCGCCTTGTCGAGCACCAGATAGACGAACAGGCCGGCCTTGGCGGCAACCGGGCGAATGATGTGGTACTGCTTGCCCAAGGTGATGAGGATGTCCTCGATGGCGTCGTTGAGGCCGAGCGACTTCATCGTCTTGAGCTTGGCGCGCACCACTTCGGTGTTGCCGGCGGCGGCCAGGTCAAGATCCAGGCCACCGCCCGCCTTGCCCAGCTGCATGCCGCTGTTGGCATCCACCACGGCGGCGCACAGGGCACCATCGGTTTCCATGAGCTTGCTGAGACTTTCGTTGATGTTCGACATGGAATTCCTCATTCTTTTCTTCGAGGCATCGAAAAATCCTCACTGCGGGCGTTGCCTCGCCCCCTTCCCGCGTGAGGTCAATGACCGCCGACCCTGGCCAGCGCGGAGCTGCAATGCTGCGCTGTCCAGAATGTGCGACCCACCGTGATGCGCTTGTCGGCGACGATGACCAGCGACAGCGCCTTGTCGTTGCCGACACGCACGATCAGGATCGTGCCGTCGCCGCTTTCGAACAGCGCGCGATCAAATTCGTTCAGTCCGGCCTCGTTGGTGATGGCCACGCCCAGTGCCGTCAGTGAGCTGGCTATCGCGGCAAGGCGCGCGCGCAACTCCGCGTCGGCGCCATAAGTCGCCAATTCGAAGCCGTCGGCCGACAGCAGGACTGCACTGCGCACGCCGTCGATGTCGGCATAGGCATCGAGAATCTTGGTGTAGGCCTCGCGCAGGCTCGGCGATACGCGCTTGGCGCTCATGCGGCAGCTCCTGCGTACTGGCCAGCTTCGATGTCGCACAGCAGGGTCTGCAGCAGGAGCTGCACGTCCTCGCGCAGGCGCACGTCGACGCTGAGCACGGGCACGACGATGCCGCGCTCCTCCAGATGCGCGGCGAATTTCTCGCTGCCGATGGCGCCGGGTTCCGTGCTGCGCCCGATGCCGACCACGAGGGCGGCGGAAGGGGCGATCTGGCGGAACGCATCGACGAACTGCGTCATCTGCACGACCGCGCCCGCCTGGCTGGCATCGACGAGCACGACGATGCCGGCCGCATTGCGACCGACCACGTCCCAGATCAGGCGAAAGCGCGACTGTCCGGGAGTGCCGTACAGGCGCGCGATGTGGCCATCGTCGAGCGTGATGCGGCCAAAGTCGATGCCGACCGTGGTGAATTCCTTGGCGTGGCCGAGGCGGTCGGTGTTGGCGACTTCGGTGCGCACCGGCTCGGTGTCGCTGATGGCGGCGATGGCCGTGGTCTTGCCGGCGCCCATCGGGCCGGTGAAGACGATCTTGAACTCTTCGAAGGAGGCGCTCATGCGAAGGCCAGCCCCAGGCGCCGGCGCAGGCCGCCCAGCCATTGCGTCCATGGGCTGCTGTTGGCAGCCTCCGGCCTGGGCGCCGGGATGCTGCTGACCTGCTCCACGCAGGTCAGCGTGCCGGCCAGCGAAGCGGCGGACAGGAAGCGATGGACTTCGGAGGCGGGCAGCCCGGTTGTCTCGCTCAGCGCGTGGGGCGTCCAGGCACGGTGGCCGAGCGCGGCCGCAAGGCGCAGCAGGTGGGCGTGACTGCGGATGCGGCCGAAATCGGGCCAGCGGCGCAGGCGAAAAGCCTGCCCGGCGTTGAGCCAGGGCGCCAGCTCCGGAGCGGCGTGATAGCCGACATACCAGGCCACGTCCTGACGCGGCACCGACAGGCATGCGGCGGCGGGCGCCTCATGCGTCGGCACGAAAACCCCGGGACGGAAGGTGCCACTGCGCAGCGCAGCCAGCGTGGTCGGCAGCATTGCGGCCGAGTGGGCGCCGATCCAGAGGCGGTCACCCTGCGCGTCTTCGGCCACCTGTCACGTCGAGTCGCCCATGCCGTGCAGGATCAGGGCGCGCAGCGACTGCGCCCCCGCCCAGTGGGTGCTGCAGGCGGTGACGGGTTCGGTCTGCAGGTGGGCCGACACGGCATCGAGGATCGACAGGATCTGCATCACCCGGAACGGATGGCGCAGCACGAATGGCGCATCGATCCATTCGCTGCGCTCCTCGGCCACCACGATGACGGTCTTGTCCCGGGTGTGGGCGCCATGCGCCGCCTGCTGCGTCGGCGCCAGCAGCACATCTGCCTCGGCCGGCGTGCTCAGATGCCAGTCGGCGGCGGCACGGCCCTGCACGATGGCCAGCATCGAATGAAAGGCGTGGGATGCGTCCTTTGATAGCCCGATGTCGCTGATCCGCAAGTTGCGCATGTGCGTGCCCCCTGTTGGCGTCGCCATTGCTGTTTGCGGTTTATTCTACAGCGAAGCGTGTTGCGGAAAAAGCCGTAAGAACTGACAGTAGGAATCATGCGTTTGATGTGCTACGGATAGCGAATTGCAGCACACGTCAGTCCGGCTTTTTTTTGCGCGCCTGCCACTGCGCAAGCTGATCGGGCTTGTGCCAGTCGCGGTACAGCTCGATCGCGCTGTCGACGACATCCTGCGCTCGTGGATGAGCGGCGCCGAAGCCATCGGCATGCATGAAGATCGTCCACGCATGATCGAGCTGTGTCTCGGCCTCGGCATACCGCCGCATGCGAATCAGCACGGTTGCATATTCGCGCGACATGATTGCACGCATCGCGTTGTCGCCGAATGCGGCGTCGGCATGCTCGACGGCGGCTCGACCCTGTCGCTCGGCTTCGGCGAGCTCGCCGGCATCGCGCAGCAGCAGCGAAAGATTGGATTGCGCGATGACGGTGGCCACATTGTCGGGGCCGTACAGCTTGCTTGCGATGTGCAGCGCGCGCTCGTAGTAAGGACGGGCTTCTTCGTTGCGGTTCTGCTGGCGAATGAAGCCGCCCAGGTTGGAGATCAGACGCAGCGTCATCGGGTGATCCTTGCCGTAGATGCGCTCGTAGATCGGCAGTTGCGGCGCCAGCAGCGCCTCGGCTTCGGCGAAGCGTTTCTGCTCGGCGGCGACGATGGCCAGCCCGTTGATCGCGGACAAGGTGGAGGAATTCTCGTCGCCACGTAGTTTCCTGTTGCGCTGAATGAGTTCTTCATACAGCGTGCGAGCGGCGTCGAAGCGCGCCAGGTCGGTGTCGATGGTGGCCAGTTCTTCGAGAGTGGCGAGCGTGTCCGGATTGTCGTCGCCCAGGGTTTTGCGCTGCAGGGCCAGCACATGCTCGAGTTGCGTGCGCGCCGCTTCGGGGGCGCCGGTCATACCGGTGATGGTGGCCTGTATGGTTTCGACGAACAGCCGGTTGCGATCGTCCTCTGGCAGGGAGGAAACCAGGGTGAAGGCCTGCTGGGCCAGCACCGCCGCGTCCTTGGCACGATTCTGCCAAGTGAGATTGCGTGCCGCGTAGGCGGTGATGACGGCGACGGAGGCGGCATCCGCACCGCTCGCCTTGGTGGCTGCGATGGCTTTCTGATAGTGGGCGTCGGCCTGTGCCCATTCGCCGATCGAGGCATAGCTGCCGGCGATCGTGTGCTCGATGTCGGCGCGCACGGCGGGTTGCGTTGCCAGTTCATTGTCGGCGCGCTGTGCGGCGGAATCGAGCAGCAGGCGCATCAGGCTGTGATCCATGCCTTTGGCGCGATTGGGGTCGATGCCGGCGAGGATGCTGCGCACGAACTCGGAGACCTGGGCCGCCTTGGTGGCCTCGATCTGCGCGATGCGGGCGGATTCGCGTGCGCGATTGAGGCCGTGCAGGGCAAGCCCGATGCCGGCGAGCAGGGCGAACATCATCGTGCCGATGGCGGCCAGCCCCAGCCGATGCCGTGCCACGAAGGTGCGTGCCAGATACCAGCGCGTCGGTCGCATCGCCTTGACCGGGCGGCGCTGGCGATAGCGTTCCAGATCGTCGGCCAGCGCGGTGGCCGATGGATAGCGGTCTTCGCGGCGCACAGCCAGTGCATGGCGCAGGATCGCACGCAGTTCGACCGGCAGGTGGTGTGCGGCGTCGAGCAGGCTGTCGGTGGATGGGCTGCCACCACGCGCATCGTCGCTGTCGACGGCGGCGAGCAGGGTGGCGTGCACGGGTTGCTGCGAGGCGTGCGCGTTGGAGGTCAGGTTGGCCGCATCGCAGTCGGTCAGCACTTCGCAGAGCATGACGCCGAGGGCATAGACGTCGCTGCGGGTATCGAGGTCGTGAGCGGAGGGCTGCGCCTGTTCCGGGCTCATGTAGGCCGTGGTGCCGGCACGATCGCTGCTCCGCGCGCGCGTGGCGACGCCGGTATCCGGCGAGGCGCCGCCGCCGATGGCAATGCCGAAATCGATGATGATCGGCTGCGGCACGCCGTCGATCTCGCGCACGAGCACGTTGGACGGCTTGAGGTCGCGGTGGATGATGCCCTTTTGATGCGCGTGCTGGACGCCATGGCAGATGCGTTCGAACAGCTGCAGGCGAGCCTGGCGGTCGAGTGCATGTTCGCGGCAGTAGCGTGTCAGTGGCGCGCCGTCGACCCACTCCATCGCCAGATAAGGGTGGCCGTCCTCGGTGGTGCCGGCATCGAGCACCTGTGCGATGGCCGGATGCTGCATCTGTGCCAACGCCTGGCGTTCGACATCGAAATACGCGCGTGCCAACGGACTGGCGACCTGCGCGCGGATCAGCTTGAGCGCCACCTTGCGCTGCACCGGACGCAGCTGCTCGGCGAGATAGACCCGACCCATGCCACCTTCGCCGAGCTTGTCATGCACCAGATAGTTTCCCAGCCGCGTGCCCGGCGGCAGGTCGTTGCCACCGCCGGTGGCGACATCGGGCAGGAGCTCGGTGGCATCGTCGGCCACGGGAGGTTTGGGATGCATTGCGCGCTTCCAGGGAGTGGGCCGGGGTGGCAACGGCGGGCCGGCACGGCCAGTGTATGACGCCCATCATGGCCCTGCACGGCTGGCGGTGATGCACTGGCGTACACTGCGGGGGGACTCCACGGACACTCGCATGCGTACCCTCAGCCCCGATACCGATGCCGCCACCACCACCCAGCCGCGCACCAACAAGCCGGTGCGTGGTTTCGGCGAGCATGGCGTCGACGCCTGCCTGGTCGTCCTGCAGGGGCGGTCGCTGGGGCAGCGCATCGATCTGTCCGGGCAGGCCCTGACGCTGGGGCGCAGCGCCGAATGCGAGTTTCACATCGACGAACGCAGCGTGTCGCGGCAGCACGCGCGCATCTGGCGCGATCGCGGCGGCTATCGCCTCAAGGACCTGGGGTCGACCAACAAGACCCTGCTCAACGATTTTCCGGTGGTGGATGCCGAACTCAAGGATGGCGACTTCATCACCATCGGCAGTTGCGTGCTCAAGTTCGTGGAGCGTTCCTCGGTGGAGGCGCGCTATCACGAGGAAATCTACCAGCTCGCCACGCTCGATCCGCTGACCGGTCTGTACAACCGGCGCCATTTTCTCGAACTGTCGGGCCGCGAGCTGCAGCGCGCAGTGCGGCATCGCCGGCCGCTCACGCTGCTCATCATCGATCTCGACCATTTCAAGGCGGTGAACGACCAGCATGGACATGTTGCCGGTGACCGCGTGCTGGAACGGGTCGCCAGCGTGCTGCAGTCGAGCGCGCGCAGCGAAGTGCTCGCCGCGCGCATCGGCGGCGAGGAGTTCGCCATCGCCCTGCCCGAATCCGATCTGGAAGCCGGCACGCAGTTCGCGCAGAACCTGCGGGCGGCGATCGAGGCGCTGCGCATCGAACTGGCCGAGGGCCCGCATGCGATCACGGTGAGCATCGGGGTTGCCGCGCTGCAGCCCCAGATGCGCAAGATCGGCGATCTGCTGGGAGCGGCCGATCAGGCGCTGTATCGCGCCAAGGAAGGCGGACGCAATCGCGTGGTGGCCATGGACTGAGGCGGCGTGCGCCTCAGGCCCATTCGCTCAGGCCTTCGATTTCGTACAGGCGTTTCCAGCTTGCGCGGGCCTTGATGCATTCGGCCAGTGCGGCCAGGTGCGGCCATTGCGTGGCTGGCCTGGGCATGTTGCGCGACCAGCGCATCAGCATCGTGGCATACAGATCGACGACGCCCCAGGCTTCGCCTGCCACATGCGGGCCCTGCGTGGCGAGATGGTCGTCCAGGCGCTGCCAGACCGCTTCGATGCGCGCGCGCGCACTTGCCTTGGATTCGGCCTGCTGTGCTGGCGGTGCGTAGTCCTGCGGGTAGAACCACTGCCGGAACGCAGGCTGCAGGGTGTTGGCCAGATGCAACATCCATTGCAGATACGTCGCGCGCTGCGGTGTGCCGACGGCAGGTGCCGGGGCCGCCTGTGGATGGCGCTCGGCGAGCAGCATGAGCAGCGCCGCGCATTCGCTGACCGGCGTGCCGTCGACGATCAGGGTGGGCACCGTGCCGCTCGGGTTCAGGCGCAGGTAGTCGGGCTGCTTCTGTGCCTTGGCATCGAGATCGAGCCAATGCACCTGATGCGCGGCGCCGATTTCCAGCAGGGTCTGATGCACCGCCATGCTGGCGGTGCCGGGGCTGCCGTAAAGGATGTACATCGGGATCGCTCCGTTCAGGGTCGGGGGGCATGGGCAACGATGATGCTGCCGCCACGCATGACGAAGCTCACGTGCTCCAGCGCGGCGACATCGGCCAGCGGGTCGGCGTCGACTGCGATCAGATCGGCATACAGGCCGGGCTTGATCGCGCCGACCTTGTCCGACCAGCCGAGCAGCTCGGCTGCCTGCGTGGTTGCGGCCTGAATCGCCTGCATCGGCGTCATGCCCCATTCGACCATCTTGGCGAACTGCTTGGCATTCCAGCCGTGAGGATAGACGCCGGCGTCGCTGGCAAAGGCCATCTTCTCGCCGGCCTTGACCGCGCGGCGGAAATTTTCGCGCTGCGTGCGGCCCACCAGTTTTTCCTTTTCGATCTGCGCTTGCGGCACGCCGAGCTTGCCGTATTCGGAGAGGATGTAGTCGTCGTTGTAGACGTCGAAATCCAGCCAGGTACCGCGCTGCTTGGCCAGCTTGAGGCCCTCGTCATCGATGAAGCTGCAATGCTCGACCGAATCGACGCCGGCCTTGATTGCCATCTTGATCGCCTCGGTGCCATGCGCGTGCGCGGCGACCTTGCGATCCCAGCGATGCGCCTCGTCGACCAGCGCATTCATTTCCTCCTGCGAGTACTGCGGTGCGCCGACCGACTGTTCGTTGCTGAGCACGCCGGCGCTGGCCATGAACTTGATCACGTCGGCGCCATGCTTGACGTTTTCGCGCACGCGCTTGCGGATCGCCTCGACGCCATCGGCAACGCCGCTCAGGGCGTGCACTTCCAGGTACGGCGACAGGCCGGTGCCGCCATCGGCGTGGCCGCCGGTGGCGCCCAGCGGCAGGGCTGCGGCCAGAATGCGCGGCCCGGGCAGCTGGCCGCGATCGATTGCGTTGCGCAGCGCCACGTCGATGTATTCGGCCGAGCCGAGATTGCGCACGGTGGTGAAGCCGGCTTCCAGCGTGCGCCGTGCCGAAAGTGGCGCCAGCAGGGCAAGGTCGATCGGGCTGAGAGTGAGGGCGTCCTTGTAGTAGTTGCCCGAGGAGAATGTCGGGTCGGAGTCCAGATGCACGTGCACGTCGATGAGCCCGGGCAGCAGCGTGGCCTGCCCCAGGTCGACATGTTGGTAGCCGGCCGGCACGGCGCCGCCGCTGCGCACCTCGCGGATGCGCTCGCCTTCGACCAGCACCAGCGGATGCTCGATCACGCGCCCCTGCTCGGGGGCGATCAGTCGCGCGGCCGTGATGGCCAGTGGGCGGGCGGGCTCGGTGGCGGTGGCGACACCAGCCAGGAGCAGCGACAGCAGCAGAAGGATCGGGCGCATGGGAAGGCTTCGCGTCGAGGAGAGCGGCCAGCCTAGCAGGCCGTCCGGCTGCGGGGGTGATGAAATGCGGCACATGGCGAAAATTGGCTTCGTGCCGCATTGCCGTGACAAAATCCACGGCTCGACCTGTCCGCCGCGCATTGCAACTGGAGTCGCCTGATGGCCACGCAAGAAATCAAGGTTCCCGACATCGGCAACTATCACGGCATTCCCGTCATCGAGGTGCTGGTCAAGGTCGGCGACCGGGTGGGCAAGGATCAGGGACTGGTCACGCTCGAATCGGACAAGGCGACGATGGAAGTGCCTTCGACGGTCGAAGGCGTGGTGCAGTCGATCGCGGTGAAGGTGGGCGACGAGGTGTCCGAGGGTCATGTCGTGGCGATCGTCGAAACGACCGACGCCGCTGCCACCGCACCCGCTGCCGCGCCTGCCCCCGCGCCCGCGCCCGTGCCGCCGTCGTCGCCCGCACCCGTCGCCGCCAAGGTTGAGGCGCCGGTGCCTGCCGCGGTTGCCGACAAGCCGGCTGGTGGCGCGGTGCCGGCGCCGCGCACTCCGCCGATCGCCTTCGATGCCAGCGCGGTCATGCCCGACCAGGTGCCTCATGCCAGCCCGGCGGTGCGCCAGTTCGCCCGCGAGCTCGGCGTGGATCTCACCCAGGTCAAGGGCAGCGAACGCAAGGGGCGCATCAGCAAGGAAGACGTGCAGAATTTCGTCAAGGCGGCATTGGCGGGCGGTGCTGCGGCACGTGTGGCCGGCACTGGCAGCGGCCTCAGCCTGCTGCCGTGGCCGGTGGTCGACTTTGCCAAGTTCGGCGAAGTCGAAACCCGGCCGCTGTCGCGCATCAAGAAGATTTCCGGCGCCAATCTCGCGCGCAACTGGGCGATGATTCCGCACGTCACCCAGTTCGACGATGCCGACATCACCGAGCTGGAGGCGCTGCGCGTGGCGCTCAACAAGGAAAATGAGAAGGCAGGCATCAAGCTCACCATGCTCGCGTTCCTGGTCAAGGCGGTGGTGGCGGCGCTGAAGAAGTATCCCGAGTTCAACGCCTCGCTCGACGCCAGCGGTGAAAATCTCACGCTGAAGAAGTACTTCCACATCGGCTTTGCCGCCGACACTCCCAATGGGCTGGTGGTGCCGGTGCTCAAGGACGCTGATCGCAAGGGCGTGATCGAGATCGCGCAGGAGAGCGGCGACCTGGCGCGCAAGGCGCGCGACGGCAAGCTCGGCCCGGCCGACATGCAGGGCGGCTGTTTCTCGATCTCCTCGCTCGGCGGCATCGGTGGCACGGCGTTCACGCCGATCGTCAATGCGCCCGAAGTGGCGATCCTGGGCGTGTCCAAGGCGGCGATGAAGCCGGTATGGAACGGCGACAAGTTCAAGCCGCGCCTGATCCTGCCGCTGTCACTGAGCTACGACCATCGGGTCATCGACGGCGCTGCCGCGGCGCGGTTCACCAGTTATCTGGCGCAGGTGCTGGCCGACATGCGACGAGTGCTGCTGTAGGCGGCACGCTGCCCGGCGGGCGTCGACGACGCCCGCCCCTCGGACATTCTCCCGCCGATGGCGGTTGCGCGCGCCGGATCGCGTATCAGGCTTGGCAGCTCGTCGGCTGCCGGTCGAACAAGGCCGCGTCATCGAATCCAGGCCTGGGAGGTGCGTCATGCGTTGTCTGTCGCGGTGGTTCAGTGCGTGGCTGATCCTGCTGGCCGTGTCTGCACAGGCCCAGGATGGCTGGTTCGACCCGGGTTTCGGCAGCGGCGGGCGCAACGTGGTGCCGCTGACGGGCATCTATGACAACCTGCGACAAGTGCGGGTACAGCCCGACGGCAAGTTCGTGCTGGCCGGCAACTGCATCCGCGAGCTGCCGAGCGGAGTGCGGCTGACCTACTTCTGTCTCGCACGACTGCATCCCAATGGCGACTTCGACCGCAGCTTCGGCCCGGCCGGGCTGGGTTATCTGCTGTCCGACCAGCTCGCCCTGGCGGGCATTTCATTCGAGCTGTCGTCGCTGGCCCTGCTGCCGGATGGGCGCATTCTGGTCGGCGGCAACTCCATGAACTCGGCGCCCGTGCTGGTGCGCATCAAGGCCGACGGCAGCGTGGCGGAGGACGTGGCCTACGTCGATTTCAATCCGGCCCAACCGGGCTCCAGCCTGCTGGCGCGGCTGGAAACGCAGCGGGACGGGCGAGTGCTGGCCGTCGGTAGTGCGCTGTCGCCCGCGGGCGGCTACGACTTCGCGGTGAAGCGCGTGCACGCCGATTTTTCGGTTGACGCCGGCTTTGGCAGCGCCGGCGTGGCCTTTGCGGGCTTCCCCGGCGATCCGCTGATCGCCGGCGCGAGCGCAGGCGCGGTGACCCTGCAGGCCGATGGGCGCATCGTGCTGGCGGGCATGGTCAGCGACAACAGCAACAAGGATGATTTCGCGGTGGCCCGCCTGCTCGCCAACGGCCAGCCCGACCCCTCGTTCAATGGCACCGGGCGAACCTGGTTCAGCAAGGCCGATGACGACGATCTCGAAGCCGTGGCCATCGACCACCGCGGTCGCATCGTGGTGGCGGGCTCGGCGCAGCCGTATGGCGATGCATGGGGGTACGACTTCATCGTCAATCGCCTGCTGCCCAATGGCATGCAAGATCCCTTGTTCGGTAATGGTGGGCCGGTGGATCTGCTGCTCGACTTCGGCGGCGACCGCTGGGACGTGCTGCGCACGCTGGTCGTGCAGGGCGACGACAAGATCATCGCGGCGGGGCGCAGCAGCACCAGCCAGACGCAATGGGTGTTTTCGCTTGCCCGCCTGAACGAAAACGGCATCCAGGACGGTTCTTTCGGCACCAACGGTGCGAGTCGTGGCGTGTTCGAAGGCGGAGACGACACCAATCTCCTGGCGGAGGCGGTCGGCCTGGCGCTGGGGCCGTCCGGCCTGTACGTGTTCGGCAACGCCCGGCATCGCTATCCGGGGCAGATACTGCAGTCGTTCGGCATCGCGCGTGTGACGCTGGATTGCATCTTCAAGGATGACTTCGATCCTTGAGTTGACGCGCGGCTGCGCTGGCGACGCATGATCCATGCATCGAGTCGGCCTGCTACAGTACGCCGATGCCGTTCATGATTCGCGCCGCGTGCGCCTTGTTTGTGGTTTTCGGGTGGAGTCTGGTGCAGGCGCGTGCGTCGACCGGGACTTCCGCCGCCATGGCCGTCGATTCGGCGCAGCGCGAATTTGCGGCCGAAGTCGCCCGCGAAGGCGGCCCGAGCGAGGCGGACGTGCTTGCCACCCTGGCCGACGCCAAGGTGCAGCAGTCGATCCTCGATGCAATCTCGCGTCCGGCCGAAGCCACCCGGAGCTGGGCCGAATACCGACCGATCTTCATCACCCAGAAGCGCATCGATGCCGGAGTCGCGTTCTACCGCGAGCACCGCGAACTGATCGATCGCATCGCCGCCGAGCATGGGGTGGCGCCGGAGATTCTGGTTGCGATCATGGGCGTGGAAACCAGCTACGGGCGGATCACTGGCAAGTACCGCGTGCTCGACGCGCTGACGACGCTGGCGTTCCACTATCCGCCACGCGCAAAGTTCTTTCGCGGCGAACTCAAGCAGCTGTTCCTGCTGGGCGACAAGCACCTGGCCTATCCGATCGACGAGCTGCGCGGATCGTATGCGGGAGCGATGGGCTGGGGGCAGTTCATGCCGACCAGCATTGCGCAGTGGGCGCAGGACGGGGATGGCGACGGACGCATTGATCTGTGGGGCTCCCTGCCCGACATCACGGCCAGCATTGCCCAGTACTTCGTCGCGCATGGCTGGCAGGCCGGGGCGCCAGTGACGGTGCGGGCGCAGCCGGCGGCCGATGCCAAGGCGCTGCCCGATCCCGGGCTCGATCCGGTGCATACGGTGCTGCAGATGGAAGCCTGGGGCTACGCGCCGATCGAGCGCGTCGATGCGCGGACACCGGCCAGCCTGCTCGTGTTGCAAGGCGGCCAGGGTGCCGAGTACTGGCTCATTTTCGGCAATTTCCGCGCCATCACGCGCTACAACAAAAGCCCGATGTATGCGATGGCGGTGTTCCAGCTGGCGCAGGCGATCGCTGCGGGAAGCGCCACGCCGTGAGGGGATGGCGCATCGCCGTGGCGCTGGCCTGCGCCCTGCTCGCGGCCTGCGCCAGTCGCGGCCCGCGGCGGCATGATGTGCCACCGTCATCCGCGCGCGAGACGCCACGCGGCACGCAGGACGATGACGTTTCGCGCCCGCAGTCGCAGCGCTATCGCCAGAACAGCGACAGCGGCCCCGAAGCGCCACCGATCGACGTGTCGAAGATTCCCGAACCCGTGCCCAGGGTCGAGCCGCGCTCCCGCTATGGCAACAAGGACAGCTACAGCGTGCTCGGCAGAACCTATCACGTACTGCCCGATGCGCGCGGATATGTCGAGCGCGGCATCGCCTCGTGGTACGGCAACAAATTCCACGGCTACCTGACCTCGTCGTTCGAGAAGTACGACATGTATGCGTTCAGCGCCGCGCACAAGACGCTGCCGCTGCCCAGCTATGCGCGCGTCACCAACCTCGACAATGGCCGGAGCGTGATCGTGCGCATCAATGATCGCGGCCCGTTTCACGACAACCGCATCATCGACCTGTCGTATGCGGCGGCGGTCAAGCTCGGCGTGTGGCCCAAGGGCACCGGTCTGGTCGAAGTGCGTGCGATCGATCCGCTGCATCCATCTGCCGCCGCGCCGCCGCCACGCGTGGCCGGCCGTGAGGCGGCGACGAGCACGACGGTGAATGCGGCAGTGGAGCGTGCGCTCGATCGACAGCCGCTGCCGATCGGCAGCGCCCGCATCTACGTGCAGCTGGGTGCGTATGGCGAACGGATCAACGCCGAGCGTGCAGCCCTCAAGGCGCAGCGCGCCGGCCTGGGAGATGCGGCCATCGTCAGCATCGGCATCGATGGTCGTACCTTGCATCGCGTGCGCATCGGGCCGCTGGGCGATGCCGAGGCTGCCGATGCATTGACGCAGCGCGTGCGGCGGCTGGGCCTGGGGACGCCGCAGGTGGTGATCGAGCGCTGAGCGCATGAATGTGCGCCGACCGGGTTGCGTGCAGGCGCGCAAACGGGGTGTTTTGCGCGGCGTGCTCTGCGACAATCGGACTCCATGTGTCATCACGAGAACCCCGCACGCGCATGAAGCTGTCAGTTTGCTTTCTCGCGGTTGCCGTCGCCCTGAGTGGTGTCGACGCCCACGCTGGCCCCAAGAGCCATCCGCATCACAAGGCCCCCGCCGCCAAGGCGGCGCACACCCGTCACGCAACATCCAAGCCGGACGCTCCGTCTGCCGCGCAATCCAGCACGGTGCCGACGGCGGCAGTGGTTGCCGGGGCTGCCATGGCGGGTGCCGCCGTGGCCTCGACAGCGCATGGCAGCCCTCCGGTCGATGCCAATCTGCCGCGCCCCGAGCCGGTCGCCAAGCCGGTGCCGGCGGCCAACGCGGTTCCCGGCAGCGGGCCGGTGCCGCCACCGCCGACGATCGCGGCCAAGGCCTGGGTGTTGATGGACTACGCCAGCGGGCAGGTGCTTGCACAGAGCAACATGGACGAGCGCGTCGCGCCGGCCTCGATCACCAAGGTGATGACGTCGTATGTCGTTTCCGCCGAGCTGGCGCAAGGCAAGATCAAGCTCGACGATGCGGTGCCCATCAGCGAAAAGGCATGGCGCTCGGGCGGTGCCGGAACCGATGGTTCGACGAGTTTCCTGCAGCTCGGCAGCAAGGTGCCGCTCAAGGATCTGCTCTACGGCATGATCATCCAGTCCGGCAACGATGCGGCGATTGCGCTGGCCGAATTCACCGCCGGTTCGGAGGAGACATTTGCCCAGCTCATGAACCAGTATGCGCAGCGCCTGGGGATGCGCGGCACGCATTACGTCGATGCCAGTGGCCTGCCCAACCCGGATCACTACACGACCGCGCATGACGTGGCACTGCTCTCGCGCGCCGTCATCCACGACTATCCCGACGAATACAAGATCTACGCGATCAAGGAATTCGAATGGAACGGCATCAAGCAGCACAACCGCAACACCCTGCTGTGGCGTGACGACACGGTCGATGGCATCAAGACCGGCCATACGTCCGAGGCCGGGTTCTGCCTGGCGGCGTCGGCCCGGCGTGGCGATCAGCGTTTGATTTCGGTGGTGATGGGCGCGGCAAGCGAAAAGGCCCGTGCCGACGACAATCAGGCGCTGCTCAATTACGGATTCCGGTTCTACGAAACCCACAAGCTGTATGCGGGCAATGCCCCCCTGGTCTCGCCCGAGCTGTGGAAGGGAGCGGTCGCCAACCTGCCGCTTGGGGTGGCCGAGGATGTGCTGGTGACGTTCCCGCGCGGACGCTATGGCGATCTCAAGGCCAGCCTGGAGATGCCCTCGCGCCTGGTGGCGCCGATCGAAAAGGGCAAGGCCGTCGGCACGCTCAAGGTGCAGCTCGACGGCAAAGTGCTGCTCGAACGGCCGTTGATCGCGCTGGCCGAGGGGGCCGAAGGCGGCTTCTTCAAGCGCATGAGTGATGGCGCGTGGATGTGGTGGAAGGGCGATGCCGGCGCCAACGTGTCGGCCGAGGCGCCCAAGACACCATGAGCCTTGCCCGCGCGGGCGCCGCCCCCATATCCGGGGACGCCGCCCGTTGCGGCGATCGGCAGGGGACGACATGAAGGATCTCAGCGAGCTCGCACCGGACAACCCGCGCCAGGGATTCCAGTTTCCCGGTGTATTCGAGATCACGGCGATGGGCGGTGCCCAGGCGCGGCTCGAAGAGGAAATCGTGCGCATCATTCAGGAGGCGGGCCTGAGCGTGCTTGCCGAGGCCGTGCGCGTGCGGCCTTCGCGCGCCGGCAATTACGTTGCGGTGACGGCCAGTTTCATGTGCCCGACGCGCGAGAAATACGACGCCGTGCATGCCGCGCTGCGCGCACATCCGGATATCCGCTGGACGCTGTGACGCACCTGCGCGCTCGCCGCCGCGCAGGCGGATCCTGCTGAGGGCGGCGCGTACCGCGTCCTGTCGCGGCCTTTGCAAGACCGTGGCCGGGACGAAGACGGTGCCTGCTGCAGGAATTCATGCCACCATGGCGTCTCCTGTCGCGCCTTGTCTTGCGGAAATCCGCACGGCGGCGATGACGCGCACCGGCCCGGATGCTCGCTGCAGGGATCGCGTGCGTCCGACCGGTCTCCCTGCCTCGAATACGTGCCGTTCCATGTCCTCCGCGATGTCCCATCCCGTTCTCGTCCGCCGCCTCGGGCGCCAGGCCTACGTTCCCGTCTGGCATGCCATGCAGGCCTTCACCGATCGACGCGGGCCGCAGACGCTCGACGAGCTGTGGGTACTCGAACACGATCCGGTGTTCACGCTGGGCCAGGCCGGCAAGTGGGAGCATGTGCTGATGCCGGGGGAAATCCCCGTGGTGCCGGTGGATCGCGGTGGGCAGGTGACGTATCACGGGCCGGGCCAGATCGTGGTCTATCCGCTGTTTGACCTGCGGCGGCTGAAGGTGGGGGTGCGCGAGCTGGTCGAACGCATCGAGCAGGCGGTCATCGACACCCTCGGCGAATGGAACATCGTGGCCGGACGTCGGGATGGCGCCCCCGGCGTGTATGTCGGTGCGGCCAAGATCGCCGCCCTCGGCCTGCGTGTGCGGCGCGGATGCTCCTTCCACGGCTTGGCCTTCAATGTCGACATGGATCTGGCGCCGTTCCAGCGCATCAATCCGTGCGGATATCAGGGCCTGGCCGTGACGCAGGTGCTAGACTTGGGCGGCCCCGGTTCGCTGGCTCAGGTCGAAAACGTCCTGATCGACGAGCTGGCGCGCCAGTTCGGCCTGACGCCTCGCGCGGCGGAGCCGCATCTTCCCTCACTCGCCGTGGACGACGCCGCGTGCGTCGCGCAGAACGCATGACCGACGTCAAGACCATTCCGCTCTCCGTCGTGGAGACGCCGTCCGACAAGCAGGTTGGAGAGGACAAGATCGCGCGCAATCGCGCGGCCTTCGCCGAAGCACCGACGCTGCGCAAACCCAGCTGGATCCGCGTGCGCATCCCGCCCGGCAATGCGGTGGCCCGGCTCAAGGCCAAGCTGCGCGAAAACCGCTTGGTGACGGTGTGCGAGGAGGCTTCCTGCCCGAACATCCACGAATGCTTCGGCAAGGGCACCGCCACCTTCATGATTCTCGGCGAGGTATGCACGCGGCGCTGCTCGTTCTGCGATGTCGCCCACGGTCGCCCCAAGGCTCCCGATCCGCTGGAGCCGGCGCACCTGGCCGGCACCATCCGTGACATGGGCTTGCGCTATGTCGTCATCACCTCGGTCGACCGGGACGACTTGCGCGATGGCGGCGCGGCGCATTTCGCCGCCTGCATCAAGGCGGTGCGGTTCGAGAATCCCGGCATCCGGATCGAGATCCTGACCCCGGACTTCCGCGGCAAGGGTCGCATGGAGCGCGCGCTGGAGATTCTTGCCGCCGACCCGCCCGACGTGTTCAACCACAATCTGGAAACGCCGCGCGCGCTGTACCGCGAAGTGCGTCCGGGCGCCGACTACGATTGGTCGCTCGACCTGCTCAAGCGCTTCAAGGCGCAGCACCCGAACATCCCGACCAAGTCGGGCATCATGCTTGGCCTGGGCGAAACCTTCGAACAGGTCGAGGAAACATTGAACGATCTGCGTGCCCACGATGTCGATATGGTGACGATCGGGCAGTACCTGCAACCAACCGCGCATCATCATCCCGTGCTGCGCTACTGGACGCCGGAGGAATTCAAGGCGATCGAGGCGCTGGGCTATCGCATCGGCTTCCAGCACGTCGCCAGCGGGCCGCTGGTGCGCTCCTCGTATCATGCCGACGAGATGGCGCATGCCGCCGGTTATGTGCAGGTCGCCTGAACCAAGGACAGCGCGCCGGTTGGCGCAACGACATTCTGTGGAGAGTGCAATGCGGAAAATGTTCATCCTCGCGGCCGCCCTTGCGTTCGCGGGTGTCGCCGTCGCCAAGCCGGATGCCGCTCCCGCGGCCGCGCCCCTGCTCAAGGCGACCCCGGCGCAGGCCGATGCGGCGATCTGGGCGACGCGCTTTCTCACCCACTTCCACTACAAGCCGACGCCGCTCGACGATGCGATGTCGGAGAAGATCTACAAGCGTTACCTTGACGCGCTCGATGGCGACAAGCTGTTCTTCACCCAGTCCGACCTGGCCAGGTTCGAAGGCTGGAAGGACAAGCTCGACGATGCCATCTACAACCAGGATCTGAGCGCGCCGTTTTCGATCTTCAACGTCTACGAACAACGGGTTGGCGAGCGCGTTGCCCATGCGCGATCCCTGTTGGCCAAGGGCTTCGACTTCTCCAAGGACGAAAGCTACGACTACGACCGCGAAAAGGCCGCCTGGCCCAAGGATGATGCCGAAGCCAACGACCTGTGGCGCAAGCGCGTCAAGAACGATTGGCTGCGCCTCAAGCTGGCCGGCAAAAGCGACAAGGACATCCGCGACACGCTCGACAAGCGCTATGCGAACTATCTCGACCGCGTGCGCCAGCTCAATGGCGAGGATGTGTTCCAGACGTTCATGAACGCCTACGCCTCGTCGATCGAACCGCATACCAACTATCTCGGCCCGCGCGCGTCGGAAAACTTCGATATCGCCATGAAGCTGTCGCTGGAAGGCATCGGTGCGGTGCTGCAGCGTGACGACGATTACACGGCGATCCGCGAAATCGTGCCGGGCGGCCCGGCCGCACTGTCCCGGAAGCTCAAGGTCGGCGACCGCATCGTCGGCGTCGGCCAGGGCGAAAGCGGCCCGATCACCGACGTCATCGGCTGGCGCCTGGACGATGTGGTGGAAAAGATCCGCGGCGCCAAGGACACCACGGTGCGGCTGGAAGTCCTGCCCGCCGATGCTGGTCCCGACGGCAAGCATTTCACGCTGGCCCTGGTGCGCAAGAAGGTCAGCATCGAGGAGCAGGCGGCAAAGAAATCGATCATCGAAATCAAGGACGGAGCCAAGCAGCACCGCATCGGCGTGATTTCGCTGCCCACGTTCTACCAGGATTTCGACGCGCGCCGCCGCGGCGACAAGGATTACAAGAGCGCCACGCGCGATGTCGAGAAACTGCTCGGCGAACTCAAGGCCGACAAGGTCGATGGCGTGATCGTCGACCTGCGCAACAACGGCGGCGGTTCGCTGGCCGAGGCGACCGACCTCACCGGACTGTTCATCGACAAGGGGCCGGTGGTGCAGGTGCGCAGCGCCAGCGGGCAGGTCGAGGAAAACGCCGACACGCATGCCGGCATGGCCTGGGATGGCCCGCTGGCGGTGCTGGTCAACCGTGGTTCGGCGTCGGCATCGGAGATCTTTGCCGCGGCGATCCAGGACTATGGTCGCGGCGTGATCATCGGCGAGCCGACGTTCGGCAAGGGCACGGTGCAGAACCTGGTTGATCTGGATGATGTCGCGCGCAACGAGAAGCCGATCTTCGGCGAGGTCAAGATGACCATCGCGCAGTTCTTCCGCGTCAACGGCGGTTCCACCCAGCTGCGTGGCGTCACGCCCGACATCAGCTTCCCGCTGACCGTCGACGCCAAGGATTTCGGCGAGTCCAGCTACGACAACGCGCTGCCGTGGGTGTCGATTGCGCCGGCCAAGTACGCACCGGTCGGCGATCTCAAGTCGATCGTGCCGATGCTCGTGCAGCGCCACGACGCACGGGTTGCCGGCAACGTGGAATGGAAGAATTTCGAGGCCGACCTGGCCGATGCGCGCGCGCTGCGGGCCGAAAAGACGCTGTCGCTCAACGAGACGGTGCGCCGCAAGCAGCGTGATGAGCAGGAGGCCAAGCGCAAGGCGCGCGATGCGGCAGTCAAGGCCGCCGAGGACGCGCGGGCCGGGCATGCCACGCCGCAGGCCGATCCGGCGGCCAAGGGCGTGCAGAAGATCCATGAAGAGGCGGGAGCTGCGCCGCGTGGCAAGGGCGAGTCGGCAGGCAAGGCGGACGCGGCCAGTCTCGACAGCGACGACGGACTGCAGCCCGACGAACGCGATGTTTCCACCGACCTCAAGCGCGAGAAGGAGGCCAAGGAGCGGCACGATGTCATCCTCGACGAGGCCGCGCACATCCTGGCCGACGAGATCGACCTGATTCGCGCCGACGTCAAGCTGGCGCAGCAGGTGTTGCCGCACGAGATGCACGAAACCGACTGAGGCGACGTGCATGACGCCAACGAAAAAACCCCGGCATGCCGGGGCTTTTTCGTTGGTGCATTCGGCGATTGGCCTCAGTGGCGCTGCAGCGTCGGAGGAACCTCGAACCCATCGGCAAAGATCAGGTCGATGGACTGCACTTCGTAGGCGCCGATGTCGGGAGCCGCTCCGGAGCTGCGCGCAAAGCCGCTGCCGCGCTGGTCGAATTCCAGAGCCTCCGTGTTGCTGCCGGCATCGATCGCCGGGCTGCCGGCGCCGAGGGCGTGCGTCTGCGTGGGGCCGCCGTTGTCAGCCAGCGGCAGCAGCAACGGGTCGCCACTCAAGGTGTCCGCGGGCAGTGTCGGGTTGGCCGTGGCGATGAGATTGTGGCTGCCGGCGATGGTCACCCCCAGCCCACCACCGACGTCGGCGGCATACATGGCGTCGGCATTGAGGTTGTGATTGCCGGCGACGATCGTCGCGTTCATGGTGACGGCAGGAGCGCCATAGAAATAGAAACCCGCGGCCTCCCCGGCCTGGTTGTCGGTGATCGTGCTGTTGGTCAGGACGGTCGTGCCGTGGACGTAGATGCCACCGCCCCAGATTTTTGCGCTGTTGCCCGAGACCGTGCTGTTGATCATCGTGAGCGTGCCATCCACGGTGGCACCGCCGCCGGCGATGGCGTTGGAGTTGTTCGACAGGGTGCTCGACTGCAGGGTCAGGTTGCCAAGTGCGAGCACGCCGGCGCCGGCGCCGTAGTCGATGCTGGTGCGGCAGTCGCGCACCGTGGAATTGGACAGCACGATGTTGGCCTGCGAGAACAGGCAGCCGCCACCGCCTTGGTAGTAGCCGTTGCGCAGCGTGAGCCGGTCGATGTGCAGCGTGCCGCCGCCGGTGTGGACGAGCACGCTGTTGACGGCATTGCCATCGACCGTCACGCCGGTTGCCGGGCCCTGCAGGGTCAGATCGTCGAGCGCAGTCTCGATGGCGCCCTGCGTGAGCGTGATCGTGCTGCAGGCCAGCGCGGAAAGATCGATGGTATCGCCGCTGTGGGCGGCGCCGATCACGTTGCGCAGCGTGCCGGGGTCGGCATCGTCGGCGCAGGAAGTGACCGCCAGCGTGGCGGCCGGACGGGCAGGCGCCGAGGACGGCTGCACAGCCGGTGCGCGGTCGGGACGCCTGAGGTGGCGGACGCGCGCCAGCGGCACGCGATCATGGGTGACCGCATGGTGGGCGGCCGGGGCGGCGGCGATGGCGGGCGCCGCGGCAAGGCTGCTGGCGAGAAGCGTGCCGAGACAGGCCGCCAGGGGGTTGAGCGCGAAGCGCGCGCGTGCAAATGCGAATCGGCAAGGCATGGAGGATTTCCTCGAGTCGACGGGCGACCGGGCGCATCGCATGAAGCCTCGCACGAGACGATGGGAACGCACGGTTGCGCGGGATGGTATCGCCATACGCAAGCGGATGGCGCATTCGAAAGTCGAGTTTGCGAAAGGCATTTCGAATGCCGCCACCGCGGTGCTCGGCACCCTCGCAACCGTGGCAGGAACTCAGCGATAGCGGCGCTGCAGGAACTCGAAATAGGCACGCAAGCCCTGCGCTTCGCCGCCGCGCGGGCGACCGGGCTTGTCGCCATCGTTCCACGCATAGACGTCCAGATGCATCCACGCCTGTGCCTCGGGCACGAAGCGTTCCAGATACAGCGCGGCGGTGATCGCGCCGGCGTGGCGCGAGGCGCCGGCGTTGGCGAGGTCGGCGACGTGCGATTCGAGCATCGTCAGGTACGGTCGCCACAAAGGCAGGCGCCACAATGGATCATGGGTGGCGTGCGCGGCGTCGAGCAGTTGTGCGGCCAGGTCGTCGCGGTTGGCGAACAGCGCCGGCAGGTCGGGGCCGAGCGCGACGCGCGCGGCACCGGTGAGGGTGGCGAAATCGAGGATCAGGTCGGGCTTCTGCTCGGCCGCGTAGGCCAGCGCATCGCACAGGATCAGGCGGCCTTCGGCGTCGGTGTTGTCGATCTCCACGCTCAGGCCGGAGCGGGTGACGACGACCTCGCCCGGACGCAGCGCGTTGCCGGCGATCGAATTCTCGACCGCGGGCACCAGCAGGGTCAGGCGCACCGGCAAGCGTGCGGCCAGCACCAGGCCGGCCAGTGCGATCGCGTGAGCCGCGCCGCCCATGTCCTTCTTCATCCAGCGCATGCCGTCAGCGCTCTTGATGTCGAGTCCGCCGGTGTCGAAGCACACGCCCTTGCCGATCAGTACCAGGTGTGGCGCGTCGGCGGCGCCATGCGTCAGCTCGATCAGGCGTGGGGCGCGGTGGCTGGCGCGACCGACGGCGTGGATGGTCGGGAAATTCGCAGGAAGCAGGTCGTCGCCGACCCACTCCCGGCAGCGGGCGCCTTGCTCGGCGGCAAGCGCCTGCACGGTGGCGGCCAGATGCTCCGGCCCCATGTCCTCGGTCGGCGTATTGACGAGGTCGCGCACGCGGTAGGCGGCTTGCGCGAGCGGTGCGACGCGCCCGGCGACCGCCGGATCGACGACCAGTCGGGCTGGCGCACGCGGCGCCTTGCGGTAGCGCGTGAACTGGTATGCGCCGAGCGCCCAGCCGAGCGCGACTTCGGCGGCATCCAGCGCGAGGCCGCGCGGATCGAGCGCATAGGTGCCTTCTGGCAAGCGTGCCGGCAGCGAGGCAAGGCCGAACAGCGCATCGCGTGGATCGCAGCCGGCCAACATCGCCATTGGGCGGCCGTCGATGCCGGGCAGCGCGACGAAGCGACCCGCCTCGCCGGCGAAGCCGTTCGCGGCGCACCAGGCACCGGCTGTGGCGCCGAGCGCGTGGGTGGTGGCGGCAAAGATATCGCGTGATACCGCGATCAACGGGGTTGCGCTGCTGGGGTCATCGGCAATCAGCCAGGCATTCATCGTGGGTTTCCTGTGGAGAGGCGCGGCTTGTCCAAAGCGACGGGCAAGCGGGCCGGAATCATAGTGCGGGAATCTGCAGACGCGTGGAATGCAGGGCGTCGCCTGGTTTGAGAAACCGCGCCACATGGATTGAGGCGAGGAAACAGGGTGTTCGAAGGCGCATCACACGCAATTGGAACGACGACATTGTAGCCACACGGCGCTGCGTCCTATGCCGACCCAACTCGCAGCATGGAAGCTCAGTCCGCGGTGTGCCGGAGGAGCCAGGGCAGCAGCTCGTGCAGGCTGTTCAGATGCACATCGGGGGCGGATTGGTCATCGGGCCAGCACGAGCCGTGGCGATCGAGCCACGCCGTGCGCAAGCCGGCACCGCGCGCGCCGGCGACGTCGAGCTCGGGATCGTCGCCCACGTGCAGCACGTGCTCGGGCGCCAACCCCAATCGAGCGCAGGCGGCGTGGAAGATGCCGGCGCTGGGCTTGGCCACGCCAAGCTCGCGCGCACTGAAGCTGGCTTGGAAATGTCGGTCCAGGCCGATGCGCGCGAGGTCGGCATTGCCGTTGGAGATGCTCACCAGCGGCACCCGTGCGGCGAGCGCGGTGAGCGCCGGGACCGCGTCGGGGTAGCAGTGGACGCGGTTGCGGGCGTCGAAATAGACCTCGAAGGCCGCGCGCACCGCATGCTCGCTGTCGACGCCCGCGCTGCGCAAGGCGTGACGCAGCGTGAGCAGGCGCTGCGCGCTGAAATCATGCGCCAGCTCGGGATGGTCGGCGGCGATGCGTTCCCGCAGCGCGCGCAGGGCCGGAATCGGCCAGGCGTGCGCCACGGCGGGAAAGTGCTGGCGCAGCCAGCCGTCGAGGGCGTCCTCGGCCTGCGCGATGACGGGTTGGATTGGCCACAGCGTATCGTCGAGATCGAGCGAGATCGCGAGGATGCGCATGGTCGCGGCTCAGTGGCCGGGGGTGCCGCCGCTGGTGTTGCCGGCAGTGGCGGCCGGCTTGGGCTTGGGCTTGGCTTTGGCGGGCTTGGCAGCGGCCTTGGCGACGGGCTTGGCCGCTGGTTTGGCAATCGGCTTGGCGGCCGGTTTGACAGCGGCCGGCTTGGTCGGGGCGACTGGCTGGGCAGGCGCAGCCGGTGCGGTAGCAGCCTTGGCCGCCTGCTCCTCGGCCTTCCTGGCCTCGGCACGGGCGAGATTTTCGCGGGCGGCCTGGGTCGACTCGGCGCCAGGGGCAACCGCGGTCTTGGCGGCCAGGTAGGCGCGTGGCGCCGAAACCGGTTGTGCGGACGAGGTGGCTGCGGTTGCCGCGGCCACGGCAGCCGCATCACGACCGACCTGGGTGTCGATGAATGCCATGCGGCTGGCTTCGCGCGCCGCGACATCACCGGCGTCGGCATACGGAATGAGCTGGTGCTTGCGCAGGATCGCCTTGGCTTCGGGGGTCTGCAGGAAGGCGGCGTAGCGCGCCACCGCATCCTTCTTGGGCGAATCGCTGCGCGTCACCATGTACAGCGTGATGAACAGCGGATAGCTGCCGTCGGCCACGCTGGCCGTCGAGGCCTTCACGCCTTCGACGGACAGGGCCTTGACCTTGGGATTGGCCCAGGTGCTGGCCAGCGTGGACAGGCCCAGGCCGGCCGGGTCGAGGGTGATGGCCTCTTCGAGCTTGACGGTGTTGATGTACAGGCGTGGTGCGGCCACCGGCTGGATGCCGTTGCGGTAGATCAGCGCGCGCAGCGAATACTCCACGCCATCGAGCGGGCTGGCGATCGAGTACAGATTGATCGGCTTGTCCGGGCCGCCGACATCCTTCCAGTTGGTGATGCGGCCGTAGTAGATGTCGTGGATCTGCTTGAGCGTGAGGCTCTGCACCGGATTCTGCGGGTGGGTGATGAGCACGGCCGCATCGAGCACGACGGGGGTGAAGTCGAGCGCTGCCTCTTCGGCGCGGCGGGCGTACTTGCCGCGCGCCGAGGTGCCGAAGTCGGCGGTGCCCTGGGCCACGGCGTCGAGTCCGGAGAGGGTGCTGAACGGCTCCAGCTTGATCTTGCCTTTCTTCTGCCGTGCGTATTCCTTGGCCAGGTCTTCCATGATGGCGCGACCGGTGGCGTGGTCGCCGCGCCAGATCAGTTGGTCTTCGGCGGCGCGTGCCGGCGGGGTGGCGCACAGCAGCAGGGTGAAAGCGGACAGCAGGCAGGCAAGCAGGCGACTGGGTGACATTGCGGGACTTCGCGGGAAAAACAAACGCACACCTTAGCACGCGCCCCCTCGCCCTGGCTGACTGCGAGGGGGCGCGCGGGCGTCACTGCAGCAGCAGGAAGAACGCTTCCTCGCCGCGCAGCAGGGTCAGCATGATCTGCCGCGGGCGCTGGGCCAGCAAGCGCTGGAAGTCGCTGCTGCCCGACAGGTCGCGGCGGTTGACCGCCACGATCAGGTCGCCCTTGCGCAGTCCGGCGGCATAGGCACGGCTGTTGCCGTCGATCGACTGCACGCTGACGCCGCCGATGCCCTGCCGGCGCAGGCTGTCGGGGATGTCGGTGAGCTGCACGCCGGCCAGGCGGGCATCCAGATCGCCACCGCTCAGGCGCACGATGTCGGCTGCCTTGAGCGCGGTGTCGAGCGTGATCAGCTGGCCGTCGCGCTGCACGCCGACGGCGATGGTCGCGCCCGGTGTGGTCAGTCCTTCGATGTTGTGCAGATCCTGTTCGCTGGCCACGGTCTTGCCGTCGAGCGAAACGATCACGTCGCCCGCGCGCAGGCCGGCGCTGGCTGCGGGCGAGTGGGCGCGCACGCGCGTGACCACTGCGCCGCGGGCATTGCTCAGGCCGAGCATGCGCGCCAGATCCGGGGTCAGGTTCTGCGCCTCGACGCCGAGCACGCCGCGTTTGACGGTGCCGGTGGCCACCAGCTGGCGCATGACGTCGACGGCGAGATTGGACGGAATCGCAAAACCGATGCCGACGTTGCCGCCCGAGGGCGAGTAAATCATCGAATTGATGCCGACCAGCTCGCCGCGCAGATTGACCAGCGGGCCGCCGGAATTGCCGGGATTGATCGGCGCGTCGGTCTGGATGAAGTTCTGGTAGCCGGCGCCGCGGATGCCGCTGCGGCCCAGTGCCGAGATCATGCCGTGGGTGACGGTCTGGCCCAACCCGAAGGGCTCGCCGACGGCGGCGACGAAATCGCCCACGCGCAGCTTGGACGAATCGGCGATCGGCAGCGCGACGAGGCGCTCGGCGGGAATCTGCAGTACGGCCAGGTCGGTGTCCGGATCGGTGCCGAGTACCTTGGCCTTGACCGTGCGGCTGTCGGCCAGTGTCACGCTGATTTCGTCGGCGCCTTCGACGACGTGGTTGTTGGTCAGCACGTAGCCCTTGGCGGCATCCACGATCACCCCCGAGCCCAGCGACTGCTGCACACGCTCGCGCGGCATGTCCGGTACGCCGAAGAAGCGGCGGAACACCGGATCGTCGAAATACGGATTGCGCACGGCGACGTGCGTGCGCGAGGCAATGTTGACCACGGCCGGCGTCACGTGTTCGAGCATGGGGGCCAGCGACGGCAGCACGGCGCCGTCGACGACCGGCGGTGGCGGCGCGGCGGTGGCGCGATGCATGTGGCTGACGAGGGCGGCGCCGAGGGCAAGACCCGCGCCCAGCGGCAGGCTCAGAAGCAGATAACGGTGAAATTTGGCAAAACCAGGCATGAGACGGGTCCCTGTGGGTCGTATGACGGGCTTGGAAGCCAACCTGTGACCACACAAGCCGGCATTGATTGCAGCATCTCCGCGGCCCGAAGTGCGGGCTTTGTGCCGCGATTCAGCTTGTCCCCGTCCCGACCGATGGCGAACTGCTGCGTCGCAGCGACGGGGCGACTTTACAGCGGCCCGCCCTTCGGCATATCGTCGCGCTTCGGCGTCACAAGATATTGTGCTTGTCGATCTTCTTGACAACTACAGATTGTGATCGTGTCAAAGGGGAGGGGGCGTCCGTCTCGGGAGCGGCGGGACGCCATCGGTGATCAGTGCGCCACCCTTGAAGGCGCGCCAGCTAGGGAGAAAAACAGATCCATGAGCACGGTTCGCCTTGAGCAGCTCGCGCGCGGCGCAATCCAGATTCCCCTGCAGCCGGCATCCTGGGACATCTGGGACAAGAAATACCGGCTCAAGTCCAAGCAGGGCGAGGCAGTCGACAAGGACATCGACCACAGCTACCAGCGCGTCGCCAGGGCGCTGGCCGAGGTCGAAACCACGCCCGACAAGAAAAACTACTGGTACGAACGCTTCCTGTGGGCGCTGCGCCGCGGGGCGATTCCGGCCGGGCGCATCACCTCCAATGCCGGTGCGCAGGAGCACAAGCCCAAGACCTCGACGATCAACTGCACGGTCTCGGGCACCATCGAGGATTCGATGGACAACATCCTCGAAAAGGTCCACGAGGCCGGACTCACGCTCAAGGCCGGCTGCGGCATCGGTTACGAGTTCTCGACGTTGCGTCCGCGTGGCGCCTATGTGTCGGGCGCCGGCGCCTACACCTCGGGGCCACTGTCGTTCATGGATATCTACGACAAGATGTGCTTCACCGTTTCGTCCGCAGGCGGCAGACGCGGCGCACAGATGGGAACCTTCGATGTCTCGCACCCCGACGTGCGCGAGTTCATCAAGGCCAAACGTGAAGATGGCCGCCTGCGGCAATTCAACCTGTCGCTGCTGATCACTGATGGCTTCATGGAGGCGGTCGAGCACGACGCCGACTGGCCGTTGGTGTTCCCGGTGCACATCCAGGAGCAGCACGAGGTCGATCTGGCCGATGCCGCCACGGTGGTGTGGCGCGACTGGCCCACCCACAAGAACTACGTCACCCGCGACGACGGCCTGGTCGCCTGCAAGATCTACGGCCATGTGCGCGCGCGTCACCTGTGGGACATGATCATGGTCTCGACCTATGACTATGCCGAGCCCGGATTCATCCTCATCGACCGCGTCAACGACATGAACAACAACTGGTGGTGCGAGAACATCCGCGCCACCAACCCCTGCGG
>WBZO01001737.1_pt1 | contig 32107 bp, 31 predicted proteins | sample 5204261 | NCBI WGS metagenome assembly WBZO01 (sample SAMN12412400, study PRJNA552823) | activated sludge metagenome | isolation source: activated sludge from anammox sidestream of wastewater treatment plant... | place: USA: North Carolina | collected 2017-09
CGCCCTGCAACAGCGAACCAACCCTATCGTCCGCCGGCAAATCACCCGTGGCGCCATTCGCCGATTGGACGTGCGCGCTTCAAACCCTATCGCTCTGCACATGACCCAAAATCCTGACGCACACCCCTAGACAAAAACGCGCCCTGCCTAATCGCGGAAACAAAAAATTGTGTATAATGGCAAACGCTCCCGCTCGCTCCAGCGCTGCAACCCACGTCCTATTTGTGCGTAGAGTTGTAACACGGCTCGCGCAGCTCGCCCGATTCCATAGAAAGGTTGATCGTGATTTCTCGTTTCCCCATTTTACGTCAAACTATCGCTCTCGCTTTTGTATTTTTGCCGCTTTTTTTTGCCGCGCCGTCGGCGTTCGCGCAAAAACCCATAGCCGGCGACGCGCTTGTGCGTAACGACGGACGCGTGATTGAAATAAAAAATTCCACGCGCGCCTATGCGCCTTCCAAAAGCGTGACGATTGACGCGCGCCAACTCGTGAACGAAACGGTTCCGCCGCGCCAACTTTTGCAATTCACCGCCCAAGCCAACGCCCTCGCCGTGAGCGCAAACGCCTCGCCCGACAGCATTATCGGCCCGGACGGACGCACGCGCGTTGCAAACACCGCCATCTTTCCGTACAGCGCGATGGTCCAACTCGAAATAGATTTTCCTTACGGGTCCGTCTTGTGCAGCGGCTGGATGAATGGCGCGGATACCGTCGCCACCGCTGCGCATTGTTTGTATTATGCCGGTCTGGGCGGCTGGGCGCAGCGCATCACGGCGTATCCCGGCCGCGATGGCGCGCTCGCGCCATTTGGCAGCGTCGCCGCGTTGAATTGGAACGTGCGCCAAAAATGGATCAACACGCAGGGCGCGCGTCACGATTACGGCGTGATTCGTCTGGCAGAACCCATCGGCGAGACCGTCGGTTATTTCGGTTATGAATATACTGCCAGAAATCAATTTTATGTCGGCAAGCCGGTCACGCTCAGCGGTTATCCCGGCGACAAGTACGGCGCCGAAGCGGCGACGCAGTGGATGATGAGCGGGCAAATTGCCCAAGCGCGCAAACGCCGCCTGTTTTACAGCATTGACACCTACGGGGGTCAAAGCGGCTCGCCGGTATATGGCGTATGGACGCGCAAAGATTGCGCCCCGTGCGTTTTTGGCATCCACACCTACGGCGTCGGCGGCGCTTGGAGTATCAACAGCGCCACACGCATCACGCGGCCGGTCTTTAACTTTATGCAATCCGCCGCCGCGTCTTATTAATTCATGTTACGCATCTTGCCGACAAAAAAAGCATCTGACCAGGATTTACGGACGCATTTTTGGACACAGACGCCACAGATACCACAGATTTTTCATTATCAGGCGTTGCTTTTTTTCTGTGTAAATCTGTGTAATCCGTGTCACAAAAATTAAAGGGTGATGGACTGCGTAACGTGGGTTATTAACTCATGTTATGTAGAGACGGGCGCGGAAAGGAGGTAGTCCGCAAGTTTTACCCAATCATATTGACTCGACGCTTGGCGGCGAGTCATGCCGCGCTACCCTATCGGAAATCCAAACCAGAAATCAATGGAGGCACCAAGAACCATGTCACACTCTCAACAATTCCACTCGCTCGCGCGCTGGCTTTTGCTCGGCGCCTTGCTTTTGGCGCTCCTTGCCGTCGCAACGCCCGCCGCAAACACGTACGCGCAAGGTCCAAATCCGAATCTCATTGCACGCAATGACGGCGCCGTTTTCCAAATGTCCGATTCGAGCAAAACGTTCTCTGCCTCATTCACGCCCGCCGCCTCGCCCGAAGCGTTGGTCAATGAATTTGTGGGCAGCAAAAATTTAAAGCCGCTCGGCACGGTCAGCCCGGAAAGCGTTATCGGGCCGGATGGACGCACCCAAGTCGCCAACACATCCGCTTATCCCAACAGCGCCATCGCGCAGTTGGAAGTAAATTTTCCTTCCGGTTCCGGTACTTGTACGGGCTGGTTCATTGACGCCTACCGGCTCGTCACCGCCGGACATTGCGTCTATGACGCGAACGCGGGCGAATGGGCAACCAGCGTAAAAGTTTATCCCGGACGCAACGGTGGAATCGCGCCGTATGGTTCATTTTTGGCGACGAATTGGTACACCCTCACGGGCTGGATCAACACCGGCAACCCGAAATATGATGCAGGGATTATCAAACTCGGCGCGAACGTCGGCGACACTGTCGGCTGGTTTGGTTATAACTGGACCGCCGATAATGCGTTCCTGCTGAACCGCAATTCGAATGTGCGCGGGTACCCCGGCGACAAGTCCTATGGCACCATGTGGACGATGAAAGGTAAAATCTTAAAAGTCGCCAAGACGCGCCTCTTTTATCAAATTGACACCTTTGGCGGTCAAAGCGGTTCGCCGCACTATGGCAAATGGAGCAAAAGCTGTAACCCGTGCGCGTTCGGCATCCACACCTACGGCGTCGGCGGAAATTGGACCATGAACAGCTCCACCCGCATCACCCAAAATATTTTCAATTTCCTGCAGAGCGCGGGCAAATAACGAAATCGAACGCAAGCTGTGAAAACCTGACACAGTTCCAATACCTTTGCCAAAACGCCAAATCACAAACTTGCGAAATCTCGGAGATTTCGCAAGTTTGTAACCGATTGGCAAAGGTACTGTACTATAGGAAAACGTTCTTTGGATGAGGTGGTCAATGCAGCGTTTGAATATCCGTTCTATGCCCCAATGGTTCATCGTCACGTTGAGCGCGCTCGGCTTGCTCTTGTCCGCGTGCGGCGCCAACGTCGCGGCGCAGCCGCCGCCGTCACAACCCACTTCCCAAGTTCAGCCCGGTTTTCAACCCGGCAGCGCGACGCCGACGCCTGACGCCCAACCGCGCGCGACCTTGGCGCCGGGCGACCCGAATCAACCGGTTTCCAACGAGACGCCCATGACCCCGCAGCAAAATACAACCCAAGCCCAAATCACCGGACGCGTGACCAACCCTTCCGGCGAACCCATCGCGCGCGCGCGGCTCGCCTTTAGCGACAGCAGCGTGCCGCTGCCCGAAATGGCGTACACGACCAACGCGGACGGCGCGTATCGTATCGCCGTGCCGCGCGGCACATACACGCTCGTCGTCACCGCCGACGGGTACGCGTCGCAAGAGCGCAAATTGGATACGCGCCAAGAGGCGCAAACGCAAGCGGATTTTGTTTTACAAGCCCAATAAAACGTTTTGCGCGCCGCGCGCAATTGCGTTATGATGCGTCGCAGCATTTTCAAGGAGCAGAGGTAATGACTGAATCATTCCGCGACGTTTTGGCGCGCGGCGAAATTCTCGTGGCGGACGGCGCGACCGGCACCAACTATCAAGCGCGCGGTTTGGAACGGGGCTGCGCGCCCGAACAATGGTTGTACGAATATCCCGACCGCGTGACGCAATTGCATCGCGATTTTATTCTCGCCGGTTCCAACGTTATTCTGACCAACACCTTTGGCGCGACGGCGGCGCGGCTCGCGCACGCGGGTTTGGAACATGACGCGGCAGCGGTCAATCGGCGCGCGGTGGAATTGGCGCGGCGCGCGATGCAAGGCGAACGCGTGTGGCTCGCCGGTTCGCTTGGACCATCGGGACAATTGTTGGAACCGTTCGGAACCATGACGCATGCCGAAGCGGTCGCGCAATTTGCGGCGCAGGCGCAAGCGTTGGCGGACGGCGGCGTGGATTTGCTCATTATCGAAACGCAATTTGATTTGGGCGAAGCGACTGCCGCGTTTCAAGGCGCGCGCTCTGTGACGAATCTGCCGATTATCGTTTCGTTCAGTTTCGACATGGGCGCCAATACGATGATGGGCCTCGGCGCCGCCCAAGTCGCGCAAGCGGCGACGGACATGGGCGCGGATATGGTTGGCGTCAACTGCGGGCGTTCGCTCGACGAGAATCTGAGCAATTTACAAGAGATGCGCGCGGCGACGCATCTGCCGCTGTGGATGAAACCGAATGCGGGTTTGCCGCGCATGACGGACGACGACGTCGCCATTTACGATGTGACGCCCGAAATGATGGGCGATGCGGCAGCGCGCTGGCTCGCCGCGGGCGCGCGCATCGTCGGCGGCTGCTGCGGCACCTCGCCGCAGCATCTCCAAGCCATCGCGCAGACCGTCGCGCACGCGCGCACGCGCGCGTAACGCGCGCGCGCGCGCGTAACGCGCGCGCGCCGCGAGAACCGCGCATACGACGCCGCGCGTCGTATGCGCTTTTTTTTATCGTTCTTTTTACGAAATCTGTAGTAGAATGTGACTATTCTGGCGCAAGCCATTTTTCGCGCTGTGCGAGGCAATCATCGTTTGGCTGCCACACTGATTATTTTTATCGCGTTGATGACGCTCTATGCGTTCTTTAACGGTTTCAACAATTCCGGCACTTTGGTCGCCGCGCCGATTTCGACGCGTTCGCTCGCGCCGCGCACGGCGATTACGCTCGCCGTCATTTTTGAATTCATCGGGCCCTTTATCTTTGGCTCGGCGGTGGCGGCGGCGATTGGGCGCGATTTTCTTGAACCCGACGCCATCAATTTGAACGTGCTTTTGGCAATGGCGCTTTCGCAAATCCTCTGGAATTTTGTAACTTGGTACTTTGGTTTTCCGTCGAGTTCGACGCACGCGTTGGTGGGCGGCTTGAGCGGCGCGGCGTTCGCCGCCGCGGGCTGGAGCGTATTTTTGCCCGGCGGCTTGGCGCACATTTTTCTCGGACTGCTGCTCGCGCCCTTGTTCGGATTGATTGGCGGATACCTTGCCATGAAAGGGTTCTTGTGGCTCGCGCGCGGTTCGGGTCCGCGCGTGAACGCCGTATTTCAACGCGGTCATTTGTTCACGACCGCCGCGCTGTCCATGAGTCACGGCACCAATAACGGGCAGCAATGTATGGGCGTCATTACGCTCGGCTTGGTCATCTTGGGCGCGCAAGCCACCTTCCAAGTGCCGTTGTGGGTCACCGCGCTGGTCGCCGCGGCGCTCGCGGCGGGCGTCGCCACCGGCGGCTATCGCATGATTCGCAAACTCGGCGCGCAAATGTACCGTCTGCGCCCGATTCATGGTTTCAGCTCGCAAGCCGCTTCGGCAGCCATCATTCTATCCACCGCCGTCGCCGGTTCGCCGGTTTCGACGACCCAAGTCATTAGCGCGGCGATCATGGGCGTCGGCGCGGCGCACCGGCTGCGCGCGGTGCGGTGGGGCGTCGCGACGCAGATTGTCATGTCGTGGCTCGTAACGATTCCGGTGGTGGCGCTGGCGGCGGGTTTATTGTATCTCCTGTTGGAAAAGGTCTTTTGAGTTCCGCTTATGCGACTGACAAATCCATTTCGTTCGCGTTCGAGCAGTTTTTTGCAGCTGCTGGCGCAGCAAGCCGACAAGACCCGCGAAGGGTTGGATGGGCTGGAGGCGTTTTTCAAAACGCGGACCGACGCCGACGCGCGCCGCGTGGAACGAATCGAAAAAGAGGCGGACGAATTGCGCCGCATCTTGATTGACGATTTGAATCGCGCGTTCGTCACGCCGATTGACCGCGAAGATTTGTTTGCGCTGTCGCGCACGATTGACGACGTATTGGATTACGCGTATTCGACGGTGGACGAGGTGCAGCTCTTTGAATTGCAGCCGACCGAGTTGATGATCAAGATGGTGATGATTCTGCGCGAAGCGTCGGAAGAGCTGCATCTGGGCGTCCTGCAATTGCGCGAACGGCCGCAGGTCGCGCTGCAGCACGCGATGCGCGCGAAAAAACTAGAGAATCGCGCGGAAGGGTTGTACCGCGAAGCGCTGGCGGAATTGTTCCAGCAGCCGAAAACGCTCGACGATGTGATGCTGATGTTGAAACGCCGCGAAGTGTATCGCCATCTCTCGAACGCGGCGGACCGCGGCGACGAAGCGGCGAATATCATTTCCGATATTGTGGTCAAGATGACGTGACGGCGCGCGCCGCACGCCAAAAAAAATCGTCCGCGCAGCGCGGACGATTTTTTTTTAGCGAACTTGGAAGGCGCGCCACGCGCTCCATACGCAGCCGCTCGCGTTACACGCGCGGACGCGCCAGTAATAGGTTTGACCGCGCGCTAAAGAATTGGTTTGATAGACCGTCGCGCCGTCGCGAATGACCTTGCGGTCGGCGAGGACGCCGGTCTGGCTGCCCTTTCTGACCACAACTTTATATTTGGTCACGCACGCGCCGCCGCCCCACTGCAATTTAACGCGCGCTCTGAGGTTTCTCGCTTTATCTTGCGGCGCAATCAATTCCGGTTTGGCGGGCTTGACGCTGCACGCGTCATACGTCGGCGTACTGGTCGGCGTCTCCGATATAACCGGCGTGCTGGTCGGCGTATCCGTCGGCGTCCATGTCGGCTCGCCCGTGTTCGTCGGCGTCGGCGTATTGGTCGCGGTCGGCGTAGCGCTCGGCGTGCTGCTCGGCGTACTCGTCGCCGTATTCGTCGGCGTAGCGCTCGGCGTACTCGTCGCCGTATTCGTCGGCGTAGCGCTCGGCGTACGCGTCGGCGTACTCGTCGGCGTGGGCATGAATTGCGGCGGCAGCGCAAACATCATGCCGGGATCGCCGAGCAGATTGTAGGTATCGAGCAAGTCCAGATTCGCGCCGCCGCTCTCGGCGTACAATTTCACTTTTGCCGCAATCGCCGCCATTCCCGCGCGCGGTTTGCCGCCTTGCATCAACGCTTCAAAAAAGCCGCGGTCGAGATAATCGTGACCGCTGGCGATGCCCAAACCGGCGGGCGCAAAACTGCCAATCGCGCCGCCGTCCTTTTGTTTGACCAACGCCTCGCTGAGACTGTCGTCGCCGCCGCCCTGAAAATATCCTTCGAGACAAGTCATGGGCATCATAAACGGATATTTATTATTGGCTGGCGTAATCAAAGCCGCGTCCGCGCGTTTCAGCACGCTGCCGGTCCAAATCGTGACGGAACCGTGTCCGACATAATTGACAATCAGTTGGCCGCCGTTCATGGCGTCCAAGATGGCAGTGCGCGCGCTGTTGAGCGTCGGAAAGGGCGGCGCATACGCGGAAATGTCGCACCAGGGATATTGGGCAACGTTCGTGCAAGGATTGTAATAGATGCGGTTGGCGACCAGCGGCGCGGGGAAATAATACGCGCTCCCCGCGACCTCTTCCGAATAGGCGAAAAAGTTTCCCGCCGCGTCCATCGTCCCGTCCGCTTCAAAAGCATTGTCCGTCACAAACGTCACGTTTCTGCGCCACGCGCCGCCGGGGGCGGACGTTTCATAGCCCACGAGTTTGTTGACCATGTTTGTCACATCGGCGGCGGAGAGCGCGGGCAAACGCCCAATCGCCATGCTCGGCAGCGGACTGTTTTGGTCCAGCGTCACGTACGAATTATCGCTCGCCACCATGCCAATCCAGGGGTCCGCCAATTTCATCGAGACCGGGATATAACTTGGCTCGCCGCCGCCCTTGTCAAAATTGCCGCTGCCGACGAGCAGCACGTACGCCGGTTTGGGCGTTTGCCAATTGCCGTAGGCAAAAGCGAGAAAATCGCGGATGGCTTGCGACGTCTGCATCCCGTAACTGAATTCATCATAAACGTCCTGCACGTCCACGACCATCACGCGCCCCATCGCCGCGCGTTGATTGACGAGCGGTTGGACTTGGTTCGACCACGCGCCGTACGTGACGATGATGTAATCCGCGCCATTTGACGGGCTGCGTAAATTGGAGGGCGTATCGCGCGTGACGCTGAGCGGCGTTTTGAATTGCGTTTGCGCGAGGACGAGATATTGACGCGGCGCATTCACAGTGTCGCCAAAACTCGCGGTGAACGTATTGCCGTCGGGAATCGCCGCGGCATTGAGCTTGGCGACGTTCGCCGCATCGGTAATATCGTACGCCGCCAGAGTGGCGTTGGTGAAACCGGGAATCTGATATTGCCAACTGCCCGCGTCGCTGAACTGGAATTGCAGCGTATCGGTCACGGCGCGAAACACCGCCGGATAATCCACTTCTAAATAATTCAACGCCACGAACGCGGGCGTCGTCCCCCACTGCGTATCTTGGACGCGAAACGTATTGACGCCCATGACCAGATTATTCACCGCGGCGGATTCATTCAAAATCTGACCCGAGAGCCAGTTTTGTTGATAGACCTGCACGCCGTTCGAATAGAGCGTCGAATTCAACGCCGCATACGGGTTGGCGTAACCGCCCGAATACAGTTGAACGCGCAGCGTTCCATTCGTCGCGCCCGGCGCCAAATCGCTCAGGTCGGCGGAAACGTCGGGCGAGATGCTGGGGTGATTGATGATTTTCCAAAACCAATGGTCTACGTTCTCCACCCACGGCATATACGTAGAGTACGTATTGTTTTCTTCAAGGTGGAGCGTCTTGGGATAGGTCGGCGGTGTCGTATTACCCGTAACGCTGCGCGCGCTCATCCGCGCGCCGGGCGCGTTATCCGCCGTCAGCCAATACACGTTGGAGGGAATCGCCGCGTCGGTCGGACCTTTGCCCCAAAAGACGATGGACTCGCCAGCCTCGCATTTTTTGTCGCCGTCTTCGTTAACGTCAATGGCGACCTCGCCGCCCGCGAACGAGAGATGGACGTTATCCAAATTCACATTGTTGGCGTCAAACCCGGCGGCTTGGAGCGCGTCGCACGTCACCCGGTACATGCCGTCGGCGTTGACCGCAATGCGAAAGGCGTCGGACGCGGACGCCGCGCCGGTCGCGCGCGGCAGTTTGGGCGCGACGCGCTGCGGCGAGCGCCAACCGCGCGCGCTCTCGTAATTGAACAAGCCCTGTTTGAGAATCGTTTCAAACGCGCCTTCGTCCACCGCGCCGCCGGTCAGCTCTTGCGGCGCATTGGGCGCCAAGCCAAAATCGAGCGTGACGCGCAGGGTTTGATGCGTCGTCAATTCGCGCGTCGCCGGATTGTATTGGAACGGAAAAAGTTGGAGGCGCACATAGCGCTGGCTGCGCCACATGGCGGGTTCGCCCACCGTCACGGACGCGGCGGGATACGGCGCGGCTTGCGCGTAGGTCGCGGCGTCCGGCACGTATTCCAAGCCCTCGAATTGCGGAAGTTGGTCGGGCGCGTCGGCGCGGATGCGACCGCGCGGCGCGGGCAAAACGGGATTGGACAGGATTTGCGTATTGGTTCGGTCGCCGTCAATTCGCACCGTCACGTTCGCGGTTTGCGGAATCGCGACGAGCGCGCCGTACACCGGCACGCGCGGCTTGCCCGGCGCATCGGTCATGCCCCAATTCGGCGCGACGAGGTCGGTATAGACGACGTCGTTCACCGTGCGCGTCTGCAGCGTCAATGCGGGCGCCGCGACCTCCAAAACGACGCGGCGGGCGTTGGATTCCACCAGCGTCACTTGGCCCGGCGGCAGAGTTTGCGCCGCTTGCAAAGACGCCGAGGCGCCCAGCCCCAGCCCGGTCAATAAAAGTGCCAATAATCCAAATCCTGATACAATTTTCATTTGCTTGCCTCTCGCTCTCGGGCGGTGCGGCGCGTTGTGTGTAAAAGCGTGCGCGCGCGTAATAGAAAAGCGAGTCCAGCCGACGCTTGACTCGCTTTGTGAAATTCACCCCCGAACGCGCCGAAACTTGAGCGCGCGGCGCGTTCTAGCTTGGCGTGACCAGCATGCCGCCGTTTGTACAGCGCGCTGCTTGCGCGCAGAAAATACAATCGTGCCTCAAACAGCGCAGCTGAGGCTCACGCATCGGCAGCCACTTGGGCAGTCCCTATCAAGCGTGCAACCGCCCACGCACGTGTTCGCCATCGCCGGCGTCGGCGCGGTCATGGCAATCACGACCGGAATCGCCACTGCCGCGCCCACGATGCCCGCTTTGACCAAAAAGTCGCGGCGCGTCATGCGGTTGTATTGCGTTGGAATCGCCACGCGTTCCCGGAGCAAATTCTTTTTGCCCAATTGGTCGAGCGCGTACCACACCACGCCCACGTCCACGGGCATCCCAAATTTTTGCGCCAATTTCTCGGCGATGGCGCTGACGCTCGTATTGCCGTCGGCGTACTGCCAGACCGCCGCCGCCGTTTCGTTCAAACAACTCGCCTGATCGCGCTCCAGGTCGTAAATCAAAACCTCGTTTTTCAAATTTTCGACGACCAATTTGTCACGGCGCGCGGCGGGATATAATGCTGACATGAGTCCTCCTCCTTGGATGGATGCGTTCCTGACAAGAAAAAAAACGTTTTACAGAAACGACTCGCTCCATCGGTTTTTTGAATTATGCTGCAATTTTTTTTCTTGTCAATGGCGGTGAGACCCCACGTTGCGCGACTCGATAACTATGCTTGTCATAAAACACTTGGGGTCTTGGGCTCGCGCTCGGCTTTGCCAGCCCTAGGAACCCGATAGGGCTGACACATTGTCAAGACCCCAAGTGTTTTCGTCGCGTTGCGCGGCTCGATAACTATGCTTGCCATAAAACACTTGGGGTCTTGGGCTCTTGATTATTTGGATGTTTTGACGCGAATCACATCGCTCCAACTGCTCGAACCATCCGGATGCACGACCTCGAGCTTGTATCTATACGCTTTGCCGAGTTTCTTGACCGTGTCCGTATAGCTGTACGCATTGCCTTGCCAACCGCCCGGATTCTTTGCCGCAATCGTGTTCGCGTTCACCTGTTTCCAACCCGCTTTGCCGAACTTGCGCCAGACGTTAAAGCCACTCGTATTCAATTCGTTCGCGCTCGTCCATTTGAGATTGATCTGTTTGGCTTTGGCTTTGCCGCTAAACGAGTTCAAATCCGCCGCGGTGGTGCCGGTGTACGTATATTCGACGCAAAAATCTACGCTCGCGGTCGAGGTGACATAAATATCCGTATTACCCGGCACGGTTGACATCATCAACGCCGTTGCCGTCACAGGAAGCGTAACACTACCAGCGCCAGTCCAATCTGAAGTGTTACCGTAACTATTCGATGTTGTATCGCTGACATTATACGGACCGTAGGTTCGAGTGCCACCTGCTTCAATATTTTCATTCTTCAAAGGCGCATTAGCGTCTGTAACCTGTACGGTAGTATCCGGCAGTTCGACCTGTCCCTCAATAAAGCCCTGTGTTCTAAAGTTTTTCGTTGTGGACTCGTTACTGTGAACCGTCCAAGTTATCTGCCCCGATACAGTTAAAACCGTTGTGACGCTGGTCAAAGTGGCGCCACCGTGATCGGTGGGATTCCACTTGCCTACCGATAGAGAACTCACCCAGTCTGTTTTTGTTGACGGTACCGAATCGCAATAGGTGATCACGCCGTCGAGCAGTTGGGCGCGCTGATAGCGGGGTGTGATAAACTCTGCCGCCATCGCCGTCCCCGCCAAACCGCCCCAAAGCAGCAAAACCGCGCCGACGAGGAAAAATAGCGCGCGGACATGACGCGTAGCAAACGAATTCTCCATTTGAACCTCCGTGGTGGATGGAATAAATTTTTCCCGAGTACGGAACGCGGGATGATTACGTGCGAGCCAATGCCAAGCTATTTTTAATAGACGAGCTGTCCAACGTTACAAACGCATTACGGTTGAACTTTCGAAATCTCGGAGACTTCAAAAGTTTGGTTCTAACGCAAGATATTATAGCAAAAATTTTTCATTTTGCAATACTAGTACCAAAGTCACAGAGTTTCCGTCATTAAGCCCCAAACGTTTTCGACGCGCCGCGCGACGCGAGGTCCCAGCTCGCGCAAAACGTTTGGGGTCTTGCTAGGGCAAACGCATTTGAAAATCGGTTTTTCGAATGGCGACGGAAAACGCGCCATTTGCGTTTGAGCGCCATTTGCGTTTGAGCCGCGCCCGTTCAGCGCTTGGAAAGCGCCGTCTGAAAAAAGGTAAAATCGCGCGGCGATTTAGAATATGGAGCATTTAATCTTTTTTCAGCCGTGAAATTCCATTTCCTATCCAACAGGTAAATCCAAAGGCGTTTGCCCTAGGGTCTTGGGCTGCGGATTGACGATTTTGCCGACACGCCCTAGAATGGCGCGCGTAAATTGTCCGGTCTGGAGACGCAAATGGCTACGCCCAATCCTGTCATTCAAAAACAACTCGACGCCGCGCGGCAACAGCTCGCCGCCGTCAAAGCGGAAAAATTACGGCTCTTTCCGCCCAACCCCGACCCGCTCGGCACACCCGACCGCTTTCCGCGCGATTATTCGCCCGCGCAAATCGAAAAGCATCGCCAGCTCAACGAACAAATCGAAATTTTGGAACAGCGCGTGGACGAACTCGAATTGCAATTGTATTCCAAATGAGCGAACCCGCGTCCGTCCAACCCGCCGGCATTGTGGTGGATTTGCCGCAGCGCCTCATCCAAATCACTTGGCGCGACGACGTCGTGAGCGTGTACGCGTTCGATACGCTGCGCCGCGCCTGCCCGTGCGCGGAATGTAGGCCCTGGATTCACGACATTCTGACGCAAACGCCGCGCGAAATTGCTCCCGCGACGCGTCAAGCCGTCGGCAATTTGGCGTCGCTCCAAGACATTCAACCCGTCGGCAGTTACGCGCTGCATTTCAATTGGGCGGACGGACACACGGCGGGCATTTACGATTGGAATTATCTGCGGACGCTCGACCCCGCGGCGAACGCGATTTCAACGGATCAAACAACGTGAGCGCGCAACCCGTTAAACTTTTACTCGAATACGACATTCCCGACGCGCTGCAGGAAACGTATTATCGTTTCGTGACCGGCGAATTTGTGCCGCAGGTCAATCGCCTCGGTCTCGAACTCGCCGAAGTGTGGGAAACGGTGTACGGCAATTATCCGCGGCGGCTGATTGTCTTTGTCGCCGCCGACGCCGCGACGTGCCGCGAAGCGCTCGCCAGCGAACGCTTTCAGCGGCTCGAAAAAAAATTGCTGCGCTTTGTAAAAAATTACAACAAGCGCATGACGCCGTACAAGGGGCAGTTTCAGTTCTAGCGCCAAAAACTTTCGAAATCTCCGAGCTTTCGAAAGTTTGGTCGCAACGCGGCACGCCGCCCCTTTCGTGGTTTTGCGCGAACGCCGTTCACGCGAAATCGAAAACGTCTGGGATTCACGCCGAGCGGTCGAGCGCAAACGCGCGCGCGGCGGCGCGCGTCAAAAGGTCGGGGGAATTTTCCGCCGCGTCCATTAATTCGTCCGCCGCGCAAACGACGACGATGGGCAGCGTTTCGGCGAACGGACTGCGCGCGCGAATCACGCCCACACAATTTTCATCCTCCGCCGCGCAGATGCGCGGTTCCGTCAAAACCGCGCCACACGCCGCCGCGCGCGCGCGCCACGCGTCCAGTTCCGCCGCCCGCGCGACATACGCGCCCGACAGATTCCACAACAACCACGCGCGCGCGCTGCCGCCGTACACGGGCGCGGCGCGTTCGTCGAAACGCGGCGGCGGCTTGGCGGCGGCCCCCACATAACCGACCGCGTCCACCGCGCCCGCGCGAACTTGCCACACGCACCACGTTTGATCGTCGCTCACGATGGCGCACGCCCACAATTCGCGCGGCTGCGTGCGTCCAATGTCCAAGCACGCCGCAATCGTCTTTTTCATCTTGTACCAAATTTCAGCGGGGTCGCATACGCCGTCGTCCGCCGCAAAAGTTTGTTTGGCGGACGACGCGATTTTCAAATCGCGCGTCGCCAGCGCGGCGCGGACGAGATTCGCTTGAACGGCGAGGAGGAGGAGAAAGCGCGGGGGCGTCATGCTGAATTTTGATACCGTTGGCGAAATCCGTTTCCGACCGGTTTTCACCTTTTTGCGGAATTCGCCAACGCTATCAATTTTATGCGGGCGGTTTAACGCGCCGCAGCAAGTCGTCGCCCAAATCCAAATAGAATTTTTTCATCGTCTCTAAATCGAGCGGTTTGAGCATACGGGGCAGGTCGCTCACGGTAACAACCTGACGCATCATGCCCGCCAAAAAAAATTCCGTCAAGCCGCGATCTTTTTCTTTCGCCAATTTCAAAAGTTCGTCAAAATTCAATCCCTCTTGCAATAAAAAGTACAAATCCACAAAATCCTTGCTCTCGGTGCGCCCAAAGATTGCGGTTATTTTGTTCGCGCCGATATTCTCGCGCGCATCCACGATAACTTGACCAAAGCGGCGGCGTTCTCCAAATTGAATATCCGCATCGCGCACCAAATCCACTTGCAGACGAATATCATTTTGCGCGAAAAAGAATTGCTGAAACCATCTTGACGATGCGCGGCGCACCAGTTCACACCCCAACGCGGCGGCAACCTCATCCATTGAATCGCGCGCCAAAGCAAATGCCTCGTCGTTCGTCGTGAACAAGTCAATATCTTTGCTCAAACGATGATGCAAATAAAAAGCCGCCAAGGCAGTTCCGCCGGTGAGGAAAAAAGACTGCCCAGCAGAGGTCGAGAAAAATTCGTTCAGCAGCGCGATTTGCAGAGGCGTCAGAATCTCGTTAGTCACCGGACCAAACCCCCAACGCATGTTGCCAAAGGTCTTTGAAATACGGCGTGCGCCAGTAAATACGGTCAAAATAGTTTCGAACGTCTTTTAACTTTAAAAACTTCCAGATGTCCTGCCAAAGCGCGTAATTCAAAATGCGGGACATGACCCACACTTTGCGATTCTCATCCGCCCCGCGCAAAATCGCCCGCACGTCCTCTTCCGTGAGGTCATAATCCCAGAAAAAATAAACGCTTTGGCGTTCCGTCGTTTGCGCTGTCGCATCCATCGCGCCCTCTCAATAGCGTCCGCCCGCCGCCGCTTCCACCGGTTCGCCGCGCGCCGCTTGGACAATTTTCACGCCCGCGCTGGCGCCGATGCGCGTGGCGCCCGCGTGAATCAATTCTTGCGCCTGTTTGAAATCGCGCACGCCGCCCGCCGCCTTGACGCCGATGGAGGGGCCCACCGTTTCGCGCATCAACGCCACATCGTGCGCCGTCGCGCCGCCGGGGCCAAAACCGGTGGACGTTTTTACAAAATCCGCGCCCGCCTCTTGGGCCAAACGCGACGCGCGCACCTTTTCCTCGTCCGTCAACAGCGCCGTTTCGATAATGACTTTGACGATGGCGCCCGCGCGATGCGCCGCCGCGACCACGCCGCGAATATCGTCGCGCACTAGATCATCGCGCCCGGCTTTGAGCGCGCCGACGTTAATGACCATATCAATTTCCGTCGCGCCGTCCACGCACGCCTGTTCCGTCTCGAACACTTTGGTCGCCGTCGTATGCGCGCCGAGCGGAAAACCGACGACCGTCGCCACCTGAACGTCGCTGCCGCGCAGCAAGTCCGCGCACTGTTTGACGAACGGCGGATTGACGCACACCGCCGCAAAATGATACGCGCGCGCTTCTTGACACAATTTTTCAATTTCGGCGGCCGTCGCTTCCGGTTTCAACAGCGTATGGTCAATGTACCCCGCAATGTCGCGCGGCACATCGGACGCGTTCACGCCGCGCGCGGTGAGCCGCGTCGCGCCCGCGTCGAGGATGCGGCGCGCGCGGCCCGCGCACATCACCGCGCACATGCCGCAGTCCACGCACAAACCGTCCGCCGCATCGTCGCACACTTTACACGACTGGGCTTGCAGCGCGCGCACAATCGCGTCGGTCAAAGCATTGACCAGTCCAGCGAGGTCAGACATAATTATTTTCTCAGGTACCTTTTTTCTATCGCCATGATTTTCGCCGCGCGCTTTTGATGGCGCGGTTCGACGCAATCTGTCGAGAGAAAAATCTCCACAATTTCGAGCGCGGTTTTTGGTTCCACCATTTTCGCGCCGAGCGTCAAAACGTTCGCGTCGTTGTGTTCGCGCGCGTTGCGCGCCAGCTTCACGTCGTTGCAATTCGCCGCGCGCACGCCCGGCACTTTGTTCGCCGTCATGCTCGAACCGATGCCCGCGCCGTCCAAAATAATGCCGCGCCACGCCGCGCCGTCGCTCACCAGTTTCGCCGCCGCGTACGCGATATCGGGATAATCCACCGGCTCGGGCGAAAACGTCCCGCAATCCAAAACGCGATAGCCGCGCGCGCCGAGCGCGGGAATCAACAGCCGCTTGAGTTCAAAACCGCCGTGGTCCGCGCCGATGGCGACGACGCGCGATTCGACAAACGCGTCGTCCTGTTCGCGCAAAACGCGCTCTACAATTTCGCGCACCCGTTCACGCAAAGCGTCATCCATAACCGTCGGAGAGAAATCGCCGCCCGACCCGCCAGTAAAAACTTTCGGGTCTCTGCTCGGCGACTTGGGCTCTTATTTCGCCGCGTAGGTATAATCTTTGACAATCCCCCACTCGTCGGGGGGCCAATAACTGACCCACGCTTTGCCAATGATATTTTTCGCTGGCAGCATGCCCCAGGCGTGCGAGTCGGACGATTCGGGCCGATTGTCGCCCAACACAAAATACTCGTCGGGCCCAATCGTCACGGGGCCCCAATCATAGTTGGCAAAATTATACGGGTACGGTTCGGGTACGCGCACGCCATTGATAAAAATTTTGCCCGCCCTGATTTGCACCGTTTCGCCGGGCTTGCCAATGACGCGTTTGATAAAATTCTTTTTGGGATTCAACGGGTATTGAAAAATCACCACATCGCCGCGCTCGGGCGGACCAAGTAAATAGTTGAGCCGACTCACCAACAAAAATTGCCCGTCGTGAAAATTCGGCTCCATCGAATATCCTTCGATGCGATAATTTTCGACGGCGAAACGAATCATGAAAAAAATGACGAGCGTCAATAAAACGGTTTCGACCAATTCGCGCGCGGCGTTGCCCCAATTGCTCTTGACTTGCGGCGCGCTCACTTCAGGCAGCGGCATGCCGTCCGCCGTCGGATAGGCATTGACCGGCGGCGTCGGCTCGAACTCGTAACGATTGGCAGGTTCCAAAGTACAACTCCTCTTGACGGACTGACAGATTTTTTGAATTCTGTCAGGGGGCGCTAATTATAACGGATTCAAAACGCGCTGGCAAACCTCAAGACCCGAAGGGTTTTCGAAAACCCTTCGGGTCTTGTTCGCCCCGCCGATTATATGACAACTGACTCTTGCGCGCGAATATAGTTTGCGTTACAATCGCCCATAATGTCAACGCCGACAGCTTGGACCCATTCTTCTGCGCCAGTTCTCCGCGCAAATTTTTTACAGGATTCAATCGCATGGATTTGAAACGTACGCCCTTGTACGAAACGCATCGCGCGCTCGGCGCGAAAATGGTGGAATTTGGCGGCTGGGAAATGCCCGTGCAGTATCAAGGCATTATCGAGGAACATCGCGCCGTCCGCGCCGCCGCCGGGCTCTTTGATATTGACCACATGGGTCAGGTGCGCGTCACCGGCAGCGACGCGCTGAAATTCCTCAACTATTTGCTCACCGCGAATTTTTCCGCGATGGAGATCAACACGGCAAAATACGCGGTCATGTGTTACGCCGACGGCGGCTGCGTGGACGATACGTTTGTGTATCGCCTCCCGAACGAATGGATGGTCGTCGTCAACGCGGGCAACCGCGACAAAGATAACGCGTGGATGCAAGCCCAAGCCGCCGGTTTCGACGTCGCCTTGCAAGACGTGAGCGACGAATTTTACATGCTCGCGTTCCAGGGTCCGCAAGCCGAAGCGATTTTGCAAAAGCTCGAACCCTTTGCCGTATCGGATTTGAAATACCACGCCGCGCGCGAATTTTCCCTTCACGGCGCGCGCGGCATCATTGCGCGCACGGGCTATACCGGCGAAGACGGTTTTGAATTGTTCATCCCCAACGCGTACGGCAAAGAAATCTGGGACGCCATTCTCGCGGCGGGCAAAGACGCGGGCGCGCAGCCCATCGGTCTCGGCGCGCGCGATTCGCTGCGGTTCGAAGCCAAATTCGGTTTGTACGGTCACGAGATTGACGCGCACACGACGCCCCTTGAAGCGACGCTCGGCTGGGCGTGCGATTTGAATAAAAATTTTATCGGGCGCGACGTCCTGTTGAAACAAAAATTAGAGGGCGTGACAAAGAAACTCGTCGGTTTTGAAATGCTCGAACGCGGCATCGCGCGCGGCGGCTATGCCATTTCAACGAACGGCAACGCCGTCGGCGTCGTCACGAGCGGCATGTACGCGCCGACGCTCGAAAAAAATATCGGTCTCGGTTACGTGCCGCCCGCCTTGACGAAAATCGGAACGGAATTCGACGTAATCATTCGCGGCAAAGCGACCAAAGCGCGCGTCGTGAAAACGCCGTTTTATGCGAATCGCGCGCGCAAGTAAAAAAATTATTGATTTATGTTTGTCGTTTTGCGCGCCGGCGCGAGCGCGAACCAAAAGCATAAATCGCAAATCCAAAATCAAAAATCGAGGTCAGCATGTCCACAGGCAAAGAAATTTCCTACCCCAATGATCTGAAATACGCGGCGTCGCACGAGTGGGTCAAAATTGACGGCGACACGGCGATTGTCGGCATCACCGATTACGCGCAAGACGCGCTCGGCGATATTGTGTTTGTCGAATTGCCCACCGTCGGCATGGAATTAAACGCCGGCGATAATTTTGGCGTCGTCGAAAGCGTCAAAGCCGCGAGCGATGTATTCATGCCCGTCGGCGGCGCGATTGCCGCGGTCAACGACGCGCTCGCCAACGCGCCGGAAACGGTCAATAGCGACGCGTTCGGCGCGGGCTGGATGCTTCAAGTGTTTCCGTTCAACGCGGCGGATTTGGAAAAACTCATGGACGCCGCGACGTACAAGAGCAAGATTGAAAGCGGAGAAATTCATTAGCGGATGGCAGATAACAGATGGCTGATAGCAACTCGCGTATCGGCTATCTGCTATGCGCTATCGGCGGTTAGTCAGAAACATGGCGACAAATCTTTTGACTTTTGAAGGGATTGTCGAAAACGGCCGAGTGCGCTTGACAGACCCAAATCAATTGCCCGAAGGCACGCACGTATTGGTCGTTGTGGCAGAGCGGCAGCGCGAGCGCATCGCGCGCATTTATAGCCCGCGCCTCAAGGATCGTTCAGAGCTCCATGATTTCGAGATGGAAGTATTGGAGCAAAACGATGAAATACGATGAACGGCTTTTCGACCCGCCCGCGCCATTGGCTTTTGTGACGCTGCGCGATCCCAAAACATCGTCAAGCCAACGCGACGTGCCGATGCTAATTGACTCGGGCGCGGATGTGACGCTTGTGCCTCAACAGGTAATCGCGTCGCTCCATATCGAATCCAATGCAGAGAACATCCGCCAGTTGATGAGCTTTGATGGAAGCGTCAGCGCCGCGCCAGTCGTGCGGCTTGAACTGCTTTTTCAAGAGCGAACTTTTCGCGGACAATTTCTGATTACGCAAGATGAGGTGGGTGTGCTGGGACGAAATATCTTGAATAAAATTCCGCTCGTCCTACATGGCCCGCATCAAGAATGGTACGAATTAAAAAATGAGCCATAGATTCATTCCCATCACCGACGCCGACCGCGCGCAGATGCTCAAAACGATTGGCGTCCAAGCGCTCGACGATTTGTTTGCGGATGTGCCGCGCGACGCGCAGTATCCCGAAATCCATTTGCCGCCCGCGCAATCCGAAATGGAATTGATGCATACGCTGCGCGGTTTGGCAAATCAAAACGCGCACGCGGGCGCGCAGGCGTATTTTCTCGGCGCGGGCGCGTACAATCATTTCGTCCCCGCCACCGTGCCGCATCTGATTTTTCGCACGGAATTTTACACCGCCTACACGCCGTATCAACCCGAAATTTCGCAAGGCACGCTGCAAACCATTTTTGAATACCAATCCATGATTTGCGATTTGACGGGCATGGACGCGGCGAACGCTTCGCATTACGACGCCGCCACCGCCGCCGCCGAAGCCGCCGTCATGGCAATCAACAGCGTTCGCAGCGGCAACAAAATTATCGTGTCGCCAACCCTGCATCCGCATTATCGCGCAACGATGCGAACGTACTTGGAAGGTCAAAAAATCCCCATCGTCGGCGATGAAGATACCTCTCTGTCGCTCGACGCGGTTCTGGATAAACACCTCGACAAGCAAACGGCGGGCGTCCTCGTCGCCAATCCCGATTTTCTCGGCAGCGTGCGCGATTTGAAACCGATTGCGGACCGCGTGCACGCGGCGGGCGCATTGCTCATCGTCAGCGCGTATCCCATTGCGCTCGGCATGTATCAACCGCCGTCCGCGTACGACGCCGACATTGTGATTGGCGAAGGCCAAGCGCTCGGCAACGCGCTCGGTTTCGGCGGACCGTATCTCGGCATTTTCGCGTGCAAGGAAAAATACTTGCGCCGCATGGCGGGACGGCTCATCGGACAAACGACGGACACCCGAGGCAGACGCGGTTTCGTCTTGACGCTGCAAGCGCGCGAGCAGCACATTCGCCGCGAAAAAGCCACGTCCAACATTTGCACCAACGAAGCGCTGAACGCGCTCGCCGCGTGCGTTTATATGGCAACCATGGGCAAACAGGGTTTGCGCCAAGTCGCGGAACTGTGCTATCACAAAGCGCATTACGCCGCGAACGAAATCGCCAAACTCGACGGGTATCGCGTCATGACCGGTGAATTCTTTAACGAATTTGTCGTCGAATGTCCGCGTCCCGTCGCCGAAATCAATCACGCGCTGTACGAACAAGGCATCATCGGCGGTTACGATTTAGCGAACGATTATCCACATTTCAAAAACGGCATGTTGATCGCCGTAACGGAAATGAACACGCGCGAACAGATTGACGCCCTCGTTGAGGCGATCAAGTAAAAAGTACAAAGCTAAAAGCTAAAAGTGCAGACCTTTTTCCGTATTCCTTTTAGCTTTGAACTTTTAGCTTTTAACTTTGAACTTGGCCCGATGGAGCGGATTGACGAGCGAACCTACAAATTCGCGTTGCGAGTTATCAACCTCGTTTCGTCCTTGCCGCACAACCCAACGGCGGATGTTTTGGGGCGCCAAGTTCTGCGTTCCGGCACATCAATCGGCGCAAACGTTGAAGAAGCGTATGCGTCAGTGAGTTCGCGCGAATTTGCTCAAAAGATGAGCATTGCTTTAAAAGAGGCGCGCGAAACGCATTATTGGTTACGACTCATTCGAGACGCAGAACTCGTCGCCGCGAATCGCATAGATGCGCTCATCCAAGAAGCGCTAGAAATCAAATTGATTCTGGCAAAAACCGTAATGACAAGTAAAAAGCTAAAAGGAAAAAGCGAAAAGTAACGTTGGATTTTTACTTTGAGCTTTCAGCTTTCAGCTTTTAGCTTTTAGCTTTTAGCTTTCAGCTTTTAGCTTTTTACTTTAACTTTCCATGTCAATCGTTGCAAACAAACCCGAACCTCTGTTGTACGAAATGTCGAATCCCGGCGCCGTCGGCTATTCGCTGCCCGCGTGCGACGTGCCAACCGCCGAGCTGCCCAATCATCTCATGCGGAGCGATTTGCCATTGCCCGAAGTCGGCGAAGCGGATGTCGTGCGTCATTTCACGCGCCTCTCGCAAAAAAATTACTGCGTTGATTTAGGCATCTATCCGCTCGGCTCGTGTACGATGAAATACAATCCGAAAATCAACGAGGAAGCGATTCGTCTTTTCGGCATGTCCCAAGTCCATCCGCTCCAGTCCGCCGAAACCGCGCAGGGCGCGATGCAATTGATGTACGAGCTGCAAAATTATCTCGGCGCAATCAGCGGCTTGCCAGCCGTCACGCTCCAACCCGCCGCGGGCGCGCAAGGCGAACTCGTCGGCATCCTCATCATTCGCGCGTATCATCGCGCGCGCGGCGATACGGAACGCGATCAGGTATTGATTCCCGATTCCGCGCACGGCACCAATCCCGCGACCAGCGCGATGGCGGGCTATCAAGTGGTCCAAGTCAAATCCGACGCGCGCGGCAATATGGATTTGGATGATTTGCGCGCCAAAGTGTCCGACAAAACCGCCGCCATCATGTTCACCAATCCCAACACGCTCGGCTTGTTCGAGGAGCATGTGCGGCAAGTGAATCAAATTATCCACGACGCCGGCGGCTTGGTGTACGGCGACGGCGCGAATTTGAACGCCATCATCGGCGTCGCGCGGCCCGGCGATTTGGGCTTTGACGTGATGCATTCCAACTTGCACAAAACGTTCAGCGTCCCGCACGGCGGCGGCGGTCCCGGTTCGGGTCCCGTCATGGTGCGCGCCGACCTCGCGCAATTTTTGCCGGACCCGATTGTGACGCGCGAAAACGACGCGTACGTTTTCGCCACGCCCACACACAGCATCGGACGCATCAAATCCTTTTGGGGCAATTTCCTCGCGCTCGCGCGCGCGTACGCCTACATCCGCAGTTACGGCAAAGAACATCTTGCCGAAATCGCCCACGCGTCCGTCCTCAACGCCAATTACTTGCTCGCGCTGATTCGTGACACATACGACCTGCAAATTCCCGAACGCTTGTGCAAACACGAATTCGTGTTGAACGGTACGCGGTTCAAAAAAGATTTTGGCGTCAGCACATTGGACGTGGCGAAACGCATCATTGATTACGGTTACTATCCGCCGACGATTTATTTCCCGCTCATCGTTCCCGAATGTCTGATGATCGAACCGACGGAAACGCAATCCAAAGCGTCGCTCGACGAATTCGCCGACGCGCTTTTGAAAATTGCGGAGGAAGCGCGCGCGAATCCACAGCTGCTGCACGACGCGCCGCACGATACGCCCGTGACGCGCATGGACGACGTAAAAGCCGCGCGCGAACCGATTCTGCGCTACCAACACGCTTGAAGAAATCTTGTCGCGCCGTTTTCACCATCTGCCTGCTCACATTCGCCGCGTTGGCATTTTCCCCTGCCAGCGCGAGAGCGCAAACGCCAACGCCGCTGCCGACGTTCGCGCTCTCGCGCGAAAACGCGGATGTAACCGCGCCGCGCTTGTTGTTCGACAAGCGCGGCAATCTACACGCGCTGTGGGATGAAAAACGGCAGGACGGAATCCAAGACGTCATACATCGGCAGCGCAATCCGTCGGGCAATTGGTCGGACGCGACAAGTTTGACGCAGGGTTTCGAGATCGTATTCGACGGTTCGAGCCGCCTCTTGCTCAATCCGTCGGGCGACGTATGCGCGTTTTTTCAAGCGGCGACCCAAGCCACCGATCCGGGCACGTTGGGTTTGTACATGCGCTGTTTGGTCAACAACGCGTGGACGCCCGCCCAATTCGTCGCGCGCACGCCCGGCACACATCGCGACGATTTTCCCGTCTTTGCGCCCGACGGTTCAATCCATACCCTGTATCTCGTTGACGCGGGCACGCTGTATTTCCAAGACGTGCGCTTGTCCGACGATCAAGCGTCGGCGTACATGCCTGCGCTCGTAACGGACAGCGGAAACGGCTATCATGCGTTTTGGACGCGACAGGGTTCGATTTTTACGCTCGAACAGCGTTTCTCGCGCGATTACGGCAAAACTTGGGAAAGGGCTGAAACCGTCTCGCCGCCGGGCGTTACCTCCGCCGGACAAATGGGCGTGGCGGCGGGTCCAAATGAAACCGTTCATCTCGTCTGGCAAACGTTCGACGGAAAAATTATTTATCGTCGTCTCGACAAAAATACGGGTTGGACCGCGCCGGTTGAACTTCAAGGCGACGGCGCCGCCAATAATGCGCCGAATTTCGGCATCGCGGTTTCGCCCGACGGACGCGCCGCCGTTACCTGGCAAGGCATCAATGAAATTCGTTACGTCGAACAAAAACCCGACGGCGCCTTTACCGCGCCCATCAGCTTGAATTTGGCGCAAGGCGGCGGCGCTCCGCAAATTGCAATTGACGCGAACTCCGTCCGCCATTTCGTGTGGCGACAAACCGCGCCCAGCCCGCGCCTTTTTTACGCGACGATGCCCGCCCTCGTCGCGTCGCCGCTTGCCGCCGCGCCCGCCAGCGGCGCGTTATTCAATTCGCCGTTTTTCCAAAATCACATTTACGACCCGTCCATCCTCACGACGGCGAGTCCCGCGACGCTCGCGACCAATTTCGCGTTCGCGTTGATTCTCGCGTTGGCGATGGGTTTTTTTGGAAACCTTTTGAACGATACGCTCGAATCGAATGAGGCGCGCGTCGCGCAAACGTTTGGGCCCTTGCAGCGTCTGGCGCTGCGCGCCCGCGCGGCGACCCATCAAATTGACGCCAATCTGCGCGCGCGTCGTTTGCATTGGCTCGCCGCTGCGCTCAAAATCGCGGGGCTGCTGTTTGTATTCGGCGCCGTCTATGCCTTTGTTGACCCGTCGTTCAGTTTCGCCAACGCCGACGCGCTGCTCGTAATTTTGGCGCTCGCGCTTTCCATCGGTCTCATCAGTTTGATTGACGACCTCGCGCAATACATCGTCCTGCGCCATTACGGCGAAACGCCCGCGCTGCGTATTCACATCGGCAACGCGGCATTGGCGTTTCTTTCCGCGTTCGGCTCACGGCTTTTTACAATTACGCCGGGGATTTTGATTGGCAGTCCCGCCGGCATCGAAGAAGTGCGCGAGACGAAACTCGACGCGTATTTGCATCTCGTCGCAATGGGCGCGATTGCCGTCGTCGCCATCGGCGCTTGGCTCGCGGCGCCGATTTTCGCGACCGATCTATTCGTGACGACCATTCTCCTTTTGATTTTCGCCGTCGGCGTACAAACGCTCTTTTTTGAAATGCTGCCGCTCCAAGATTTACACGGCAAGAGTATTTTTCAATTCAACCGCCTCGTCTGGCTCGTAACGCTGGCGCTGGTCGCATGGCTCTTTCTCTCCACCATGCTCAACCCCAAAGGCGAATTTTTAGCGTCGTTCACGCAGCCGAACATGACCGCGTTGGCGGGCCTCGTCGGCGCGTTTTGTGTATGCAGCGCCGGCGTGTGGTTTTATTTCAATCGCCAAAAAAAATGAGCGCCGCATGACGCTCATTTTCTAAACAACACCGCCGCCGTCTCGTCGCGAAAAACTTGGCGCCAATCCGGCGACCGCATCAGTTCTTGCGCCAACGGACGCGTCGGCGGCAAAATCACCCACTGCACGTTATATTTTTGCAAAATCTCGCGCCACGCGCCGCGCGCGTTCACCGCGTCCAAATACTCGCGCACGAACGCCTCGCCGAAAAAATCGTTATCGCCGTCAATGAACACGCGCTGCTGCGGAAACAGGCGATATTCCAAATAACCGCCCCACGTATATTCGTTAAACATATTGCCCGGCGGCGGATGCGTCTGCAAAAAATCCACCGCCTGCGCCGGAAACGTCGCGTTGTTGAATACGTTGCCGCTGCCGCGCACGTCCAAACGCGCGCCCTGCGCTTGCAAAAAAATCAACAGCGCGGGAATCAGAACGAGCCACGCCCACCCCGACGCAATCGGCGCGACCGCGTTCAAATTGTCCAAACGCGCGCGCAGCGCGGGCGCGCGCGTTTCGAGCAAACTTTGCGCGACGGGCAGCGTCGTCAGCGCGGCAACCTGCGCGTACAGCGGGATATTGCGCGCCGAATACAAACCGAACGCCGTCCACGCGCCCAATAAAAAAATGCCCGTCCATGCCACGCGCGCGGTATTTCTGCCAAACAGCGCGAGCGAAAACAAAATCCACGCGACAAAGAGCCACGTATTCGCGCCGTGAAAATTCGGCGACAGATATTCCACCGTATTGTCCACCAAAAAACGATTGCCCATGAAACCGAAAACATGCTGCGGCAGCGCGATGCCAAAGGGATTGACGAGCGCGGCGAGGAACGCGCCGCCGAGCAGTCCGAGAAAAACGAGCGCGCGCCGCAGCAAACGTTCCATGACCGCGCCCGCCAAATAAATTCCCAAAACGAAAAAAGCTAACACGAACGCGCCATTGAAATTTGCCCACAAAATCATCACGGGCAAAAATAACGCCAGCCAAAATTTTCGGTCCGTCTTGCGATACAGTTCGCACAGGACCAACAACGTAGTAAAACACAACAGCGAGAAAAGATGCGGACGCGGCAGATGATGCAGCATTGCCGTAAAATACGCGGCGAGCGCGGCGAGAAACGCGAGCGGCGCGCTCACGCCCAACGCGCGCAAGCCCGCCGCCAAAACGAAATAAATCGCCGCCAATAAAAACGCCGTCAGCCATGCCGCGCCGTTCAAACCCGCCGCGCGGAACGCCAGCGCGTACGCCGCTTCGCTCAACCATTCGTGCAAGACGAGCGGCGCGCCGTACCGCGTATGCGAAAAAACATCCGTCGTCGGAATCGCGCGCGCATCGAGAATGTAATTCCCGACGGTAAGGTGCCGCCCCAAATCTCCGTCGCTGTTGAGCATGTCGGGCATAAAAGCGAGCGACAAGAAAAAAATCAGGACGAATAAAAAAATTTCGAGCGCCGGCAAAAACGCGCGGCGCAGCCATTGGGTTTGCATCGCGTCCGTATTATCTATCAAAGAAGCGTAAAACCAAACCTATCCTTTTGAGCGTTTTCGCCGCCGTAAGCGAGTGATATAATCTTGGTTCGCACACACAGAAGGGAAACTTTTATGCACACTGGCGGTTGGTGGCGGTACATTCAATTTGACGAACGGGAACAACCGACGATTTCGTGGAGTTTATTGAAACGCGTCGCGCAGTACGCGCTGCCCTATCGCGTGCCGCTCGCGCTGCTGCTCACGGCGATTTTCATCTCTTCGCTCATCGGTTTGATTCCGCCCTTGATTTATCGCGCCATCATTGACACGGCGCTGCCCCACAGCGATTTGCAGCTGCTCGTTCTGCTTTCGCTCGGCTTGATTGCGATTCCCCTGCTCGACGGCATTATTGGCATGGGACAGCGTTACCTCTCGGCGCGCGTCGGCGAAAATTTGATCGCCGATTTACGCGTCGCGTTGTACAAACACATGCAAAACATGTCGCTCCGTTTTTTCACCAACGCAAAAACGGGCGAATTGATTTCGCGCCTCGACAACGACGTAATTGGCGCGCAGCGCGCCGTGACCGGCACATTCATCAGCATCGTCACCAACGCCGTCAACGTCGTTTTGATTTTGGGCGTGATGCTCGCGCTGGATTGGCGATTGACGGTCTTGAGTCTGTTGGTCTTGCCGTTGTTTGTTTTGCCCGCGCGCCGCGTCGGTTTGGTCTTGCGCCGTCTGGTCAAAGAGCAATACCAACTCAACGCCGAATTGGACGCGCAGCTGTCGGAAACGCTGAACGTGAGCGGCGCGCTCTTGACCAAATTGTTCGCGCGGCAAAAAATGGAAGGCGCCAAACTCGCGGCGAGTTCGGAACGTTTGGCGAAAATCGGCGTCGAACAAGCGGTCGTGGGGCGCGGTTTGGTTTTGATGTTGGGGCTCATCGCCGCGTTCGGCACGGCGATTGTGTATTTGGGCGGCGGCGTTCTCACCATGCAAGGCGTTTTCACCGTCGGCACGATCGTCGCGTTCGGCGCGTATCTGACGCAATTGTACGGCCCCGTTTCCACGCTCATCAATTCGCGCGTGGACTTGGCGACTTCGCTCGTTTCGTTCGAGCGCGTTTTTGAAACGCTCAATCTGCCGATTGAAATTCAAGACCGTCCCGACGCCGTAACGTTAAAAAACGCGCGCGGCAAGCTCGCGTTCGAGAACGTAACGTTTTCGTATCTCGGCGAAAACGAGGACGACGCGCAAAACCCGTACGCGCCCAAAACTTGGGCGTCCCCGCAAACGCCGACCAATGGCAGCGGCGCGAACGGTCACGATGGCGCGGCAGAACCCGACGCGACGCGCATTGTGCCAACGCGCCGTCTGGCGCTGCAAAACGTCTCGTTTGAAATCGAGCCGGGGCAGCTCGTCGCGCTCGTCGGACCCAGCGGCGCGGGCAAGACGACCATCACCTATCTCATTCCGCGCTTGTACGACCCGACGGCTGGACGCATTTTGCTCGACGGCCATGATTTGCGCGACGTGACGCAAGAATCGCTGGCGCAGCAAATCGGCATGGTCACGCAAGAGACGTATCTGTTTCACGACACCGTGCGCGCGAATTTATTGTACGGCAAACCCGACGCCACCGCCGCCGAAATCGAAAACGCCGCGCGCGCCGCGCACATTCACGATTTCATCGTAAAGATGCCCAAGCAGTACGAAACGGTGGTGGGCGAACGCGGGTATCGTTTGAGCGGCGGCGAAAAACAGCGCGTCGCCATCGCGCGCGTCATTCTCAAAGACCCGCGCATTCTCGTTTTGGACGAAGCCACCTCGTCGCTCGATTCGGAATCGGAAGCGTTGATTCAGGACGCGTTAAAGCCCTTGATGCAGCGCCGCACCAGCGTCGTCATCGCGCATCGGCTCTCGACCATTCTCGCCGCCGATTTGATTCTGGTCGTGGACGAGGGCAAAATCGTGGAACGCGGTTCGCATCCGGAATTATTGGAACGCGCGGGTTTGTACGCGCGTTTGTATCGCACCCAATTTCGGGCGCAATGGGTTGAAAAAACGGACGATTGACGCCCCGCGCAATTCGCATAGAATAAAAGGGCTGCCGCACGCTGTGCGCTCCCCGCGTCGTTTGCATCCCTTCCCCAGCGCGCCCATTTCACCCGCGTTTCACAACTTGCATTTTTATCTCAAAGGATGACAAGGAGAAGTATGTTTGATTCAATTGCCCAAGTGCATCAGGCGCTCGCCGCCCAGCAATATATCGCGACAGATGAAATCGCCACCGTCGTCTATCTCGCCGCCAAATTACAAAAACCGGTGCTGGTCGAGGGCCCCGCCGGCGTCGGCAAAACCGAACTCGCCAAAGCGTGGGCGGGCGCGGCGAAACGCGAAATGATTCGGCTGCAATGTTACGAGGGCTTGGATGAAACCAAAGCGTTGTACGAATGGGAATACGCCAAGCAGATGTTGTACACGCAATTGCTGCGCGATAAATTATCGGACCTGCTCGAGGACGCGCGCTCGCTCGCGGACGCCGCCGACCGCGTGGCGCGCGAAGAGGACGTTTTCTTTTCGCAGCGCTTTTTGCTGCCGCGGCCGCTGCTGCGCGCGATTGCGTCGGACGAACCGACGCTATTATTGATTGACGAAATTGACCGCGCCGACGCGGAATTTGAAGCGTTCCTCTTGGAAGTGTTGAGCGATTTTCAAGTGACCGTGCCGGAATTGGGCACCCTGCGCGCAAAACACATACCGCTGGTCTTGCTCACCTCCAACAATACGCGCGAACTTTCGGAAGCGTTAAAGCGCCGCTGTTTGTATTTGCACATTGACTATCCGACGGTCCAAGCCGAACTGAATATCGTACGCTTGAAAGTTCCGGATTTGAATCCGCAATTGGCAAAGCAGGCGGTGGAACTCGTACAGCGTTTGCGCGGCATGGAACTCAAAAAATATCCGAGCGTCAGCGAAACGTTGGATTGGGCGCGCGTTTTGGTGACGCTCAACGCCCAGTCCATTGACGACAAAATACTGGATCATACGCTGACCGTACTGTTGAAATACGAACAAGACGTGCAGCGCGCCAAACGCGTATTGAGCGAATTCAAAGGCGATCCGGGCGGCGACGACGACGATTTGCCGCGCAACGTGACGCGCTATAACCCGCGCAAAAATCGTTAACGCGCATTTCGCCGCGCGCTCCATTACGGCAGCGTCAACACATACGCGATGAGATCGTTAATTTGATCCGCGCTCAGCCGTTGACCGAAATCGAGCGGCATAATCGAAGAACCGTCAAGCGTCAGATAACGATAGGCAGGCACGACAAAGGCGTTGGGCGCGACGATGGATTCGCGGATATAGCTGGGCGCGTCAGTGGCAGCGCCTTTATAATCCGGCGAGTGAATAAACTCGTTCGCGTCCGTCAGGATATTTTTCAAATCCGGCGCGATGCGTCGGGCTTGCGGCGGCGGCATGTGACAACCTTTGCAGCCCATTTTTTCAAACAAAACCGCGCCCGCGGCGGCGTCGCCGTGAAATTGCGTCGGCGCGGGTAAAGCGGACGCGCCCGGCAATGACGTATTGGTTGGCGTCGGCAAGCTCGTCGGCGTAACCGGCGCAGCTGTCGCGGTCGGCTCGTTCGCGGTAGGCATTGCCGTTGGACTCGGCAAAGTCGTCGCGGTGGCTAAAGGCATCGCGGGCTGCGTCGGCGGCGACGCGGTTGGCATAATCGTCGGCGCCAACGTGCGCGTCGCTTTTATCGGCGGCGCGGTCGGCAGCGGCGCCGTCGTCGGATTGCCGCCGCACGCGACGCCCCATAGCAGTACACTCAAACCCAGCAGCGCAGACCATCGTTTCATGAGATCACCTCAGCGCTATTGTACACGCATTTAGCCATAGAGTTGGAGTAAAGATGGACCAACGAATTGTCGAATTTATCGCGGCGCTGCGCGCGGCGGGCGTGCGCGTTTCGCTCGCCGAAAGCGCGGACGCGTTTCGCGCCACCGAAACTATCGGCGTCCAAGAACGCGCGGTATTCAAAAACGCGTTGCGCGCCACGCTCGTCAAACAAGAACCCGACCAAGAAGTTTTCGAGAAATTATTTCCGTACTATTTCGGCAGCAGCGGACCGCCGTTATTGAATCCGCAAGAAGATTTGTCGCCGGCGGAAGCGGAAATGCTCAAAGACGCGCTGCGCGCGCTGCTCGGCGACGACGAACGTTTGCAGCAGCTGCTCAAATATATCATGGAAGGGCGCAATCCGTCGCAGGACGAATTGGATGAAATGGGCCGCCGCGCGGGCGTGCCGCTTTCGCGTCAAGATTACCAACGCCAATGGCTCGCGCGCCGCATGATGCGTCAACTCGGCATGGATCAAGAATTCCAAGCGCTGATGCAAGAGCTGCTGGAACGTCTGCGCGAGATGGGCATGAGCGACCAAGCGCTCCACGAACTCGCGGCGCGGCTGCGCGCGAACGAAGGCATCTTGCAAGAGCAAATCGAAAATTACGTCGGCAGACAAATCGCGCGCCAACAAGCCGAAGCGAATCCGCGTCAACCGTTCGAGGGGCCCGACTTGATGCACCGCAAATTTCAAAATCTGACCGAAGCCGACCTCCAAGAGCTGCGGCATCAGATCCGTCGTCTCGCCGCGCGCTTGCGTTCGCGCGCGGCGCTGCGAATGAAAAAAGGCAAACGCGGCGCGCTCGACGCGAAAAAGACGCTGCGCGAAAACTTGCGGCACGGCGGCGTGCCGCTCGAGCTCAAACATAAAGTTCATCGCCAAAAACCAAAACTCGTCATCCTTTGCGACGTTTCGACTTCGGTGCGCCCGGTCGCGGAATTTATGCTGCGGCTCGTGTACGAATTGCAAGACCAAATCGCCAAAGCGCGCTCGTTCCTTTTCATTGACGATATTACCGACATTAGCGCGGTCTTTGCGGCGCATCGTCCCGAAGTCGCGGTGGAAATGGCGCTCGCCGCCAACCCGCCCGGTTATTACAACACCAATCTCGGTTATGCGCTCGCGCATTTTACGCAAGAATTCCTCGACACGGTGGACCACCGCACGACGGTCATTATTCTCGGCGACGGACGCAACAACTATCTCGATCCGCGCCTCGACCGCGTGGACGAGATTAAAAAACGCGCGCGCAAAATGCTGTGGTTCAATAACGAAGACCCGCGCTTGTGGGGTACCGGCGACAGCGACATGCTGCAATACTTGCCGCGCTTTGACGCAGTGCACAAAGTTTCCAATCTCGCGCAATTGACCGAAGCGATAGATAAATTGTTCGAGAGTTACGCGTAACCCGCAACCGTTCCGCGTCAACAGGCCCTTTGCCATTTGTCCTGAAATAGGGCTGTGCCCAAGTCGCAGCTTTATAAGACCCCAAACGTATTCGACGCGTTGCGCGACTCGGTGGGCGAATTGTCTAGTACGGACTTGGGCCCCATATCCTGAATAGGGCTGGCACAACGTCGCGTGTCGGGCCAAGTCCCCAAGATACCGTCTTGAATGTCAAGAGGTAACGGGGTGAATTTTGGAAAAATTTGGATCGAATGGTTTGCCGGATTTCAATACACCGTAAGCCAGAGCCAATAACTTGTGCATGGCTGCACCGATGATCGCGAGGTTATGCTTTCCTTTCTCGGCAAGGCGTTCACACAAGTTACGCACAAGCGGATTGAAACGCTTGGCGACCACCGCAGGCATATAGAGGGCGCGCCGCACATCGGCATGTCCCA
>WBZO01001739.1_pt1 | contig 32086 bp, 22 predicted proteins | sample 5204261 | NCBI WGS metagenome assembly WBZO01 (sample SAMN12412400, study PRJNA552823) | activated sludge metagenome | isolation source: activated sludge from anammox sidestream of wastewater treatment plant... | place: USA: North Carolina | collected 2017-09
CCCCCCGCAACGCCCGGCGCACGCCGCACGGGGAGGCGGCGGTGGAGGCGCTCGCCGCGAGCATCGCCGCGAAGGGCCTCCTCCAGAACCTGGTCGTCGCGCCCGAGCGCGACGGCCGCGGGCGCCCCACCGGCGCCTACCTGGTCACGGCCGGGGAGGGGCGGCGGCAGGCGCTGCGGCTGCTGGCGCGGCGGCGCCGGGTCCCGCCGGACCTGCCCGTCCCCTGCCGCGTCGACGACGCCCACGACCCGCTCGAGCTCTCCCTCGACGAGAACGTGACGCGCACGGCGATGCACCCCGCCGACCAGTTCGAGGCGTTCCGGCGGCTCGCGGACGAGCGCGGCTGGGGCGCCGAGGAGATCGCCGCCCGCTTCGGCGTGACCGCGCACGTCGTGCGCCAGCGGCTGCGGCTCGCCGCCGTCAGCCCGGCGCTGGTCCAGGCCTACCGCGACGGCGCGCTCACGCTCGAGCAGCTGATGGCGTTCGCGGTGAGCGACGACCACGCCCGCCAGGAGCAGGTCTACGCCGAGCTCGGCTGGAACCGCGAGCCGCGCACGATCCGCCGCCAGCTGCTCGCCGCGCACGTGCCCCCGGAAGACCGGCGCGTGCGCTACGTCGGGGTCGAGGCGTACGCCGCCGCCGGCGGCGTGGTCGTGCGCGACCTCTTCGCGGAGGGGGAGGGCGGCTACTGCGAGGACGCCGCGCTCCTCGACCGGCTCGCGCTCGCGCGGCTGCAGGCGCTCGCCGAGGCGGTGCAGGCCGAGGGCTGGCGCTGGGCCGAGGCGCACCTCGACCACCCGCACGGGCACGGGCTGCGGCGGGTCTACCCGCGGCCGGTGCCGCTCCCCCCCGCGCTGGAGGCGCGGCGGGCGGCGCTGCAGGACGAGGCGGACGCGCTCGTCGCGCGGATCGAGGACGCGGACGGCGAGCCCGCGACCGACGCCGACGAGGCGCGGCTCGAGGCGGTGGAGGCGGAGCTCGCGGCGATCGCCGAGCAGCGCTTCGCCTACGACGCCGAGACGATGGCGCGGGCGGGGGTGTTCGTGTCGCTCGGCGCCGACGGCGAGCCGCGCGTGGAGCGGGGCTTCGTGCGGGCGGCGGACGCGGTGGCGGCGGCGGCGGAAGCCGATGGGGGTGCGGACGTGCCGGGGGGCCCGTCCCCGGCGGGCGGTGCCGCCGGGGACGGCCCGGACGGTGGCGACGCTGATGCGGCGGCGGACGCGGGCGGGCGCGGCGCGGCGCTGTCGGACGCGCTCGTCCGCGACCTGACCGCGCACCGCACGCTCGCGCTGCGGCTCGCGCTCGGGGCGCACCCCGAGGTCGCGCTGGTCGCGCTCACGCACGCGCTCGCGCTGCAGGCGTTCGGGTGGGGCGACGCGTCCGGGAGCTGCCTGGAAGTCCGCGCGGCGAGCGCGCCGCTCACGGGCCACGCGGACGGGATCGAGGAGACCCCGTCCGCCGCGGCGCTCCGTGAACGCCACGAGGCCTGGGCGCGGCGGCTGCCGGCCGAGCCGGAGGCGCTCTGGGGGGCCGTCGCCGCGCTGGAGGCCGGCGAGCGGCTGCAGCTGCTCGCGCACTGCGTGGCGCGCTCGCTCACGGCCGTGCAGCAGCGCGGCGACCGCCGGCCCGCGGCGCTGGCCACCGCCGACCGGATCGCCGCGGCGGTCGGGCTGGCGATGGAGAGGCACTGGGCGCCGACGGTGGCGAGCTACCTGGGCCGGGTGCCGAAGGCGCTCGTCCTCGCGGCGGTGCGCGAGGGCGTGTCGGCGGAGGCGGCGGACGCGATCGCCGGGCTCAGGAAGGCGCCGATGGCGGAGGCGGCGGAGCGGGCGCTCGCCGGCACCGGCTGGCTGCCGGCGCTGCTCCGGACGGGAGCGCCCTCGACGGCGGAGGCGGAGCCGGCGGAGGCGGAGCCGGCGGAGGCGCCGGGCGCCGCGGCGGCGTAGGCCTCTGGCACGGTGGGCCGGATCACGTGATCCGGCCCACCGGCCGTCATCGGCTCGATCGACCCGTCACTGATTCCGCCGGGATGCGCGTCATCGCATCGGCCAGTCAATCGGCGTCGGCGTCTCGACGACCAACGGACATGGCATGAGCAGCGCCCCGGGTACGCGTCACTCAGAGAACCGCGGTTCGTACGGCTCCGGGGCGAAGAGGGGCATGATGTTCTGCCACGCGCGTGTGCAGTCCGCCGGCCAGGCGCCGCGGTCCTCGGACGCTCCGCGCGGGTACGAACGCAAGCGATGCTGCGCTTCGCCGCACTGAAAGCAAGTGATGCTGCGCTTCGCCGCACTGGGAGCCTAGGCCGGGGCGGGGCTTCCGCTCGCGCGCTCCCGAGGGATTTCAGCGCGGACGGTCGTACCGCCGCCCTCAGTGCTTGCGATCACGAGCGTCCCGCCTACGGCCTCCGCGCGTTCCCTCATCGACCGCAGGCCAAGGTGCCCCGGGAAGTCGCCGTCGTCGGCGAATCCGACTCCATCGTCGCGGATCTCAAGGCGTATGGCGGCGCGTGCGTCGTCCAGGCGGAGCTCGATCCCCGATGCACGGGCGTGCTTGATCGTGTTGTGCATCGCTTCCTGCGCGATCCGGTAGAGCGCCTCCTTCACATGAAGGGAGACGTCCGGTTCGTCTGGAAGGTCGGTCGTGACGGCGATCCCGTAGCGGGCGCGGGTCGCCGCGACCTGCTTCTCGATCGCCGAGATGAGGCCCTCGGTTGCGAGCGACTCAGGGCGCAGTTCGAAGATGAGCGCCCGCATCTCCGCGAGGCCGGCCTCGGCGAGCGACGCGACATACTCGATCGGGTCGACGGCGCGCGCCGGGTCCGCTTCGACCAGTTGGCGCGCGGTCTGCGCCCCGAGGGCGATGCCGTAGAGGGCCTGCGAGACCGAGTCGTGCAGCTCGCGGGCGAGGCGCTGGCGTTCCTCGAGCGCCGCGACCGTCGACGCCTCCTGGAAGAGCCGCGCGTTCTCGAGGGCGATCGCCGCCTGGTTCGCGACGGCGGTCGCGAGCTCGGCGTCCCCGGGCCGGTAGACGTCGGGCTCGGCCGACCACAGCGTGAGCACGCCGAGGACGCGGTCCTGCACCATCAGCGGCGCCGCCACCCATGAACGCGCGGCGGCCGCCGCCTCCGGGACGTCGGACTGACGGGCGGCCAGCGATGGGTTGGCGAGGACGTCGGCGATGACGACCGTCCGGCGTGATGCGATCGCATCCCCCGCGGGACCGCGCAGCGGGAGCGGGTACCGCGCACCGACGACCGCCGGGTCGCCGAGGCCCTGCGCGTCGCGGGTCTGGAGCACGCGGACGTCGTCCCCCTCGATGATCAGCACCGCGGCGCCGTCGTGGCGGAGCACGCCGCCCAGCTGATCGAGTACCCGCCCGGCGAGCTCCTGGACGTCGAGCGTCGAGGCGACGTTCTGCGAGACGTCCAGGAGGAGCTTCAGCTCGCGCGTGCGCTCCGAGACGCGGACCTCGAGCGTCTGCTCCGCGTGGACTTCCACGCTCACGTCGCGCAGCACGCTGAGGAGGTGGAGCTCGCCCCGGTACTGCAGGGGCACGGTGCGCACGTCCACGTCAAACGTCGAGCCGTCCCTGCGGATGGCGACGGCGCGGAGTGTCGAGGGCTGTCCGAGCCGCATCGCCTCGATCCAGCGATCCCGCTGCGTCCGGTACCGCGGGTGGATGTGGGCCGCGGCCGCCAGCGTGAGGAGTTCGTCGCGCGCGTAGCCGTGCATCTCGCAGGCCGCAGCGTTCGCGTCGACCACGACGCCGTCCCGGGTGCTGATGATCAGGCCGTCCGCGGAGGAGTCGAAGATGCGCTTGTAGCGGCCCTCCGTCTCACTCAGGTTCGCGGTCATCTGGTTAAACGCCTCGGCCAGCGTCCCCAGCTCATCGTGCGCCCGGACGGAGATCACCGTCCCCGTGGCGCCGGCACCGATGGCGCGCGTGCCGGTGACCAGCTCCGCGATGGGGCGCAGCAACACGCGGCGGTTCAGGTAGGACGCGCCGGCCAGACCGACCACGAACAGGCTGCCCATCGCGCCCAGCATGACCTGCAGGGTGCGGTTGCTCTCGTCCTCGATCCCCGCGGTGATAGCGGCGGCGCTCGCCGTGATCTCGCTGATCGGGGCGGCGACGGCGAACGCGCCGCCAATGGCGGGCATCGGCACGAAGGCGATGAAGTACTCCGCGCCGTCCAGCCGCACCTTGCGCACCTCGACCCCTGCGACCTCCTCGGTGGACTGCATCGACGCGATGATGGCCGCGAGCTCAGGATCGGATTCGGCCGCCGCGGTCACGCGGTCGTAGGCGGCGCCGCGCATCAGGTTGCCATCCGAGGCCACGTAGAACGCGAAACTCCCGGGGGTCGGCTTGATGGTGTCGATCTGGTCCATCAGGCTCTGGATGAGCAGGTCGACCTGCACGATGCCCCGGAACGCGTCGCCCTCGTAGACCGGCGTCTGGGCGGTCACGACGAGCCCCTGCCCGGCGTCGTCCTCGTAGGGCTCGCTCCAGCTCGTCGTGCGCTCCGGGTTCTCCACCGGCCCGACGTGCCCGAACATCGGGCCCAGTCGGTCGAGCGTGACGCTGGCGTCGAGCTCCTCGTGGATGCCGCGCGGCGGGTAGTAGCGGCCGGATCCCGCCACGCCGATGAACCCAATCGCAGACGGATCGAACGCCGCGTTCTCGGGCGAGAGCCCCAGGAAGAGCGCCGGGAGGATGGCGTCGAGCGGCGCCGCGTACGCGATCTCGTCGCGAACGGCCGGGTCCGACGGATCGACGTCGGCGAGCAGCATCACGTCGGCGGGCCGATCCGCGTCGGCGAGGTACCGGACGCCGTTGGGCGGATACAGCGTGAAGCTCATCGCCGGGACGACCGACGAGAGGCCCTGCTTGCGCTCCGTCTCGAGGTAGATCGCGGCGCGTGAGCCGGTGGTTTCGGCGTTCGAGAACAGGATGCCGCCCTGCTCGGCGGTGCCACCGACGACGGCGCTGAGCGCCAGGCTGCCGAGCTCCTCCAGCGCCTGGCGGCTGCGCTCGGACGCACCGTCCTGCGCGCGGTTCGAGCCGTAGATGAGGATGGCGGAGGTGGCGGCGCCCAGCGCGAGGAAGAACGCGAGCAGGGCCAGGTTGAGCTTCGCACCGAGGCCGGCGTCCCGCATCCGGGGCCTCATGACGGAAGGTTCGCGAGCCCGTGCTGCGCCGCGTAGAGCGCTGCCTGCGTCCGGCTCTGTACCCCGAGCTTGGCGAGGACGCTGCTCACGTGCGTCTTGACGGTCTTCTCGCTGATATCGAGGCACCGCGCGATCTCCTTGTTCGCCATCCCCTGGGCGATCGCGCGCAACACCTCGGACTCGCGCTCCGTCAGCACGTCGACTGCCTCCGGCGTCCGCACCTCGCGCATCAGACGCGCCGCCGCCGCGGGTGACAGCTGGACCTGGCCGGCAGCCGCCGCCTTGATCGCGCGGCGCAGCTCGTCGGACTGCGTGTCCTTCAGCAGGTAGCCGATCGCGCCGGCCTTCACGGCGCCCACGACCGAGGCGTCCTCCAGCACCGAGGTGAGCGCGATCACCTCGACGTCCGGGAGCAACACGCGGATCTCGCCGATGGCGGTGATGCCGTCCTTGACGGGCATCACCAGGTCCATCAGGACGACGTCGGGTTGCAGCGCACGGGCCTGCTCGACGGCCTCCGCGCCATTCGAGGCCTCCCCCACCACCTCCAGGTCGGCGTCCAGTCCCAGGAACATGCGCAGTCCCTGGCGCACCACCGCGTGATCGTCTGCGAGCAGGATTCGGATGGGCATCGTTGACCTCGTCGGCGCCGTCCGCACCGTCCCGCGCCTCGGCCGGAACTGTACGGCGCCAGTATGCGGGATGCCTCGGTCCAAAGTCGTAGGTCGCGCCCCGTCGAAGGCGCGAGCGCGAGGCGCCCGTTGGCCGATTTCGCGGCAGCTGCCGGTCCGTAGAACTGCCGCATGGACATCACCTTGCTGCTGGTTCACGGCGATCCGAGCGTCATGCGCGGCGTGCGGATGCGCCTCGAGGTCGAGGGAGGCTTCCGCATCCTGGGCGAGGCGCGCCGCGAGGACGACCTCGAGCGCGTTGCCCGGGAGACCGCCGCCGCCGTCGTCGTCCTCGACGGGGACGGCGGCGGGCAGGACGCCCCCGACCTCGCGGCCATCCGCGCACTCGCCTCCTCCCGTCCTGTCGTCGTGCTCACCCTCGCCGACACCGACGCCGCCTCGAGGGCCGCGCTCGCGGCCGGCGCGGCAGCCATCGTCCGCAAGCACGACCCGTCCGCGCTCGTCGCGGCGATCCGATCGGCCGCCACCCGGGCGGAGGAGGGCGGCCCGATGGCGTGACCACGACCAGGACGACCCCGACCTGAGCAATCCAACGACTGACTGAACTACCAACGGAGACTCGAAATGCGTATCGCATGGCCCACCCGGTCCGAAGGCCCCATCCGCCCCGAGGGCGGACGCACGGACCGCATCATCGAGGTCGAGCAGCTCGTGAAGACGTACCGCGGCGGCGGCCTGCAGGTGCAGGCGCTGCGTGGCGTGTCGCTGACCGTCCGCCGCGGCGAGATGCTCGCGATCATGGGCTCGTCCGGCTCCGGCAAGACGACCCTGCTCAACTGCATCAGCGGCCTGGACGACTACGACAGCGGCACCGTCCGCATCGGCGGCGTCGACCTCGCCTCGCTGAGTCACCGCGAGAAGACGACCTACCGGGCTCGCAACATGGGCTTCGTCTTCCAGACCTACAACCTGCTGCCGGTCCTCTCCGCCGTGGAGAACGTCGAGCTCCCGCTGGTCGTCTCCGGGAGCGACTCCCGCGAGGCGCGTGAGCGCGCGATGGCTGCCCTCGAACGCGTCGGCCTCGCCGACAAGGCGGCGAACCGGCCGGGACAGCTGTCCGGCGGCCAGCGCCAGCGCGTGACGATCGCTCGGGCGCTGGTGAACGAGCCGGACATCGTGTGGGCGGACGAGCCCACCGGCGCGCTCGACTCGCGGACCGCCAACGACATCATGGAGCTCCTCGAGGAGCTCAACGGTGACCACGGCCAGACGTTCGTGATGGTGACGCACGACGCCAGCATCGGCGCGCGCTGTGACCGCCTGATCTCGATGACCGACGGGGTCATCACCTCGGAGGAATCCCGCTAATGGAACAGCTCTTCGGCATCCCCATGGACAACATCATGCTCACGCTGCTGGCCCTCTTCGGGCTCAGCGGCCTGGGCGTGATCTCGATCTACCTCACCAACCCGGTCATGTTCCGGATGGGGGTCCGCAACCTCCGCCGGCGCGGACTGCAGTCCGGACTGGTCGTCGTCGGCCTGATGCTGGCGACGCTCATCACCACCGCCGCGTTCACCACGGGCGACACCGTGGACCACTCGATTTCACGCGCGGGGTATCAGCAGCTGCAGCGCAGTGACCTGCAGCTGAACTTCGTCGGCGACTCGTCGATGACCAATGACATCGCCGTCTACTTCGACGGCGGCGCGGCCGAGGTGCTCGACCGCCGGTTCGCCGACGGCGAGTTGATCGATGGCTTCCTCCCGCTCCTGCAGGAGCCGGTGGCCGTCGTGAACGAGCGGACCGGGCTCTCCGAGCCCTCGATCGTCCTCTCGGGCGTCGACGGCGCGCGCCTCGACGACCTCGGTGGCCTGCGGCTCGTCGACGGCGGCACGGCCGACGTCAGCGCGCTCCAGGCGAACGAGCTCCTGCTGTCGAGGCGGGCCGCCGAGGCACTGGACGCCGTCGCCGGTGACGTGCTGAGCGTCACCGTGAACGGCCGCTCCAGCACCGTCCGCGTGGTCGACATCGTCGAGGACGAGCTGGCGAGCAGCGGTTCGCGGGCGTTCTACGAGCGGGGCACCGGAGGCGGCGCGATGCTGCTCTCCTCCGTGCAGGAACTGACCGGCCACCCCGGTCAGATCAACCGGCTCACGGTCGCCCTCCACGGCGACGTGGCGACGAGCCACGAGCGCTCCGCCGAGGTGATCGACCTCATCCACCCGTTCGTCCAGGGCCCCGAGGGCGCCGCGGTGCTCGGCACCGCCCAGCCCGTGATCGTCGAGCCGTTGAAGGCGGACGCGGTCGCGGAGGCCGAGGTACAGGGCAACCTGTTCACCACGTTCTTCCTGGTGCTGGGCCTGTTCTCGATCGCCGCGGGGATCATGCTGATCTTCATGATCTTCGTGATGCTCGCGGCGGAACGGAAGGCCGAGATCGGCATGGCCCGCGCCGTCGGCGCGCAGCGGGTCAACCTCATGCAGTCGTTCATCGCAGAGGGCATGGTCTACAGCCTGCTCGCCGGCGCGGTCGGGACGGCAGGCGGCGTCGTCGCCTCGCTGAGCCTGGTGAGCGTCTTCCTTCGCGTCGCCGGCGGGTTCGACTTCATCGAGCCGAGCATCACCGTGCGGTCGCTGGTGATCTCCTACTGCCTCGGCGTGGTGATCACGTTCGTCACCGTGCTCGTCTCGTCGTACAAGGTGAGCCGCGTCAACATCGTCGCCGCGATCCGCGGCACCGACGAGGAACCGCCGCTCCCGCGGCCGCGTCGGATCTCCTGGCGCTGGGTCGCGGCCGGCATCCCGGCGATGGTCGTGCCGCCGCTCGGCATCTGGTGGCTGTTCCGGAAGGGACTCGGCGTACCCACCGCGTGGATCGTTGCGCCGCTCGGGATCGCGCTGGGTGCCCTCTCGGTGCTCGCCGCGGACGGCGCGGACTCGGAGTTCCTGTTCTCGCTCGGCGTGTCGCTGCTGCCGCTCTCGGTGGCCGTCCTCGCCGCGCACTACCAGGTCTCCCGACGCGTCACCTGGACCCTCGTCGGCGCGGTCCTCTCCGCGTACTGGCTGGCGCCGGTCAACTACGACAAGCTCATCCTCGGCCACGACCTTCACGGCACCATGGAGATGTTCCTGCTGTCGGGCGTCATGGTCGTGGTCGCCTTCACGCTCGTGATCGTCTTCAATGCGCAGCTGCTGACCACGCTGGTGCAGCGTGGCCGCGCGCCGAGGTACACCGCGAGCGCGGTGCTCGTCGCGCTCACGGCGGCCGCGGTCGCCGGTGGGTTCGTCCTCGGTGACCGCGGGAACGGCCTCGGCGAGCTGTCGTTCCTGCTCGCCGGCGTGACCGGGATCGGTGCGGCCGTCGCGCTGGCAGCGGTGCGCTTCCCGCACCTCGCGCCCGCGCTGAAGATGGGCATCGCGTACCCGCTCTCCAACCGGTTCCGCACCGGGATGACGATCGCGATGTTCTCGCTCATCGTCTTCTCCCTCGCCACCTTCGGCGCCATCAACTCCTCGTTCGTCTCGATGATGAGCGCCGACGGCGGCGACGGTGGCTGGGACGTGCTGGTCTCCTCGAACCGGAACACGGTCGGCGACACCGACCTGCGCTCCGCGCTCGCCGAGGAGGGCGCCACGGTCGCCGGCTCGATCGACGCCATCGGGCGCACGACGATCTTCACGGGCCGCTCCACGGTGCGCGTGGCGGATGGTGACACGGAGCCCATCGCCCTCCCCGTCATCGCCGCCGACGACGGCTTCCTCGGCCTTCCCGAGGGCAGCCTCGCCGGCTGGGTGGACGGCTACGAGGACGAGCAGGCGGTATTCGACGCGGTCCGCGCGGGTTCCCGTGTGGCGCTGGTTGACCGCAGTGTGCTCGCGGACGGATGGAACGATTACGACTTCATCCTCGACGGCCTCCAGCTCGAGGATGACCGGATCGATCCCATCCAGCTCGAGCTCGTCGACGCGGCCACCGGTCGGTCGGTCGTGGTGACGGTGATCGGGGTCCTCGGGACGCAGCTCTCGCCGACCTACACGACCGGCGTCTACCTCAGCGAGGGCGACTACCGAGCGACGTTCGGCGAGCCGGACTATCTCCGGACCTGGGTGCAGGTCGACGACCGCACCGACCCGGAGGACGCGGCGCACGCCATCGAGGGCGCACTCGTGCGGCGCGGGCTACAGGCCGAGTCGATCGAGCGCCTGCTCGAGGACGCGGCCGCCGAGAGCAACACGTTCATCCTGATGTTCCAGGGGTTCATGGGCCTCGGGCTGCTGACCGGCATCGCGGCGCTGGGCGTCATCGCCTTCCGGTCCGTGGTGGAGCGCCGGCAGCAGATCGGCATGCTGCGGGCGATCGGCTACCAGCCGGGGACGGTCGCGCTGTCGTTCATGCTGGAGTCGGGGTTCATCGCCCTGATGGGCATCCTGTCCGGCGTCGTCGGCGGCATGGTGATCGCGCACAACCTGTTCACGAGCGGGCAGTTCGCGGGCTCGGGGATCGAGTTCACGGTCCCCTGGGCGGAGGTGCTCCTCATTGCCCTGGCGTCGTTCTCGATGTCTCTGCTGATGACCTGGTGGCCAAGCCGCCAGGCGGCGGCGGTCCCTGTGGCCGAGGCGCTCCGCTACGAGTGACCGACCGCGAGGTCGTGGTGGGGACTCCTTTCGGCCCGGCCCGGCGGACCGAAGGGAGTCCCTGCCGAACGCGGGGTGTCCGGCTCCCAGACAGCAGAGCAAAGCCGCCCTCTCGGGCGGCTCTTCTCGGTTCGACCTGCGGATAACCTGCTGGGGTCGAATCTGCGCTCGCCAGCGACCCCGATCGGCTTCGGAGCGTACATAGCCCGCTAGAAGGGCGGGTCTGACTGGTCTACCTCACCGCCGACGAGCGGCTCCAGGAGGAGCTGGCCGCGCAGGAGTGAGAACGCCTCCGCCGCTGGGCCGAGCTGGAGCAGCGTTGGGGAGGACGTTGCTGAACGGGTGGGTAGCCAAAGTGCACCGATGGAAGAACGCGCGCGCCGCGAGGATGAAGCGCCGATCGCCGTGTCCTCGAACCGCTCGGTCACGAACTCGAGCTGGGCGCCGGCCTGCGTCGGGCGAGGATTGAGACATCTCGCGGGTCTTTCGGTCGAGGTACTCGAGCTGAGCGCCGACCTCAGCATCGGCCGGGGATTGAAGCACGAGGTCGCGGAGGTGCTGGTACGACTCATCAAGGTCGTGGCGTGGGCGCGGAGGAGTACGCCGGCCGCCCTGGTGGCGTCCGGCGCCGTCGGCACGACCTACCCACCGGAGCTCCTCGTACCGGCATCGAGTGCTGCGAGACGCCGAGCGCCGACCTTGTGGGGCAGGCCACCTGCCTCGCCCGTTTGACAGGGTGTGCCATCATCAGCGCGTTATCGGAATCAGGTTCCGATAGTCGGAGCGAGGGAGACACCGTGTCCGGCCCACTCGAGGGCGTCCGCATCCTCGACTTCACCTGGGCGCTGGCCGGTCCATTTGGATCGATGATCCTGTGCGACCTCGGCGCCGAGAACATCAAGCTCGAGCCCGTCGGGCAGACCTGGCAGTCGCGTGGAAATGGCCCCTACCTGGACGAGGTGAGCACCTACTACTTCAGCGTGAACCGCGGGAAGCGCAGCGTGCTCATCGACCTCAAGTCCGCCGAGGGCAAGGAGATCGTCTACGCGCTCGCGCGGGACGTCGACGTCGTCTGGAACAACTTCTCCCCTGGCACGATGGACCGGCTCGGCTTCGGCGCGGAACGACTGAGGTCGCTCAACCCGCGGCTGATCTTCGCGTCGACCTCCGGGTTCGGCCAGACCGGGCCCTACGCCCAGAAGAACGCCGTGGACGTCATCGCCCAGGGCATGAGCGGGCTGATGAGCATCACCGGCCATCCCGGCGGGCCGCCCGCGCGGGCGGGCTACTCCATCGGCGACATGGCAGCCGGCATGTTCACCGCGATCGGCGTCCTCAGCGCCCTGGTCGAACGCGGCCGCAGCGGCGAGGGCCAGGAGGTGGACGTCGCGATGCTCGACTCCCAGGTGGCCCTCCTCGAGAACGCGTTCGTGAGGTACTTCGCGACCGGCGAGGTGCCGCAGCGCATCGGGACGAGGCACCCGCTCATCACGCCGTTCCAGGCGTTCCCGACCTCGGACGGATACATCGTCATCGCGGGCGTGCGCGACTGGCAGCTGTTCTGCACCACCATCGGCCGTGACGACCTCTTGCTCGACGGGCGGTTCCAGGACAACCCGTCGAGGACGCGCCACCACGACGCGCTCGAGCCGATCCTGTGGGCAACCTTCGTCCAGCGCTCGACGCGCGAGTGGATCGAGGCGCTCCGCGACGTGTGCATGGTCGAGCGGCTGAACACGATTCCGGACGTCGCCGCGGACGAGCACGTGAACTTCCGCGGCATGTTCGTCGACGTCCCTCACCCTCGCGGTGCGGCGCCCATCCGTGTCACGAACAGCCCCATCCGGCTCTCGCGCACCCCTGCGTCGGTGACGCGTCCGCCCTCCGACCCCGGGGGCGACACCGTCGAGGTCCTCCGGAGCCTCGGCTACGACGACGAGCGGATCGCGTCGCTGGTCAGGGCGGGGGTCGTCGGCGCACCGACGAGGGGCGGCGAAGGGGGCGCGTGATGCCCGAACTCTTGGAGATCATCCACTCGACCCGGGCGATGCGCCGGCTCAAGCCAGACCCCATCCCGGACGACCTCGTCCGGCGCGTGATCGAGGCGGGCCTGGCGGCGCCCAACCCCAGCAACCAGCAGCGCTGGCGGTTCCTGGTCGTGCGGGATGCCGAGGCGAAGCGGCAGATCCAGCGGTACTACGCCCGGGCCTTCGAGGAAGGCGTCCGCGACCACTACCTCGCCTCGCCCCCGCCACCCGGCGTCACGCAGGAGCAGTACCTCCGCCAGCTCAAGGCCGTGACCTACCTCACGGACCACTTCCACGAGGCGCCGGTCTGGGTGGTCGCCTGCCTCCAGGACGGCGAGTCGCCCGGGCGCGGAGCCGGCGCCTCGATCTACCCGGCGGTCCAGAACATGCTGCTCGCGGCGCGCGCGCTCGGGCTCGGCGCCACGCTCACGACGCGTCACCTCAGGTATGGCGCAGAGGTCGATGCGATCCTGGGGCTGCCGCCGGACGCCCACTCGTACGCGATCGTCCCGCTCGGCTACCCGATGGGTCGCTTCGGCCCGACGAGGCGCGCGCCGCTGTCCGAGGTGGTCTTCGACGATCGCTGGGGGCGGAGTACGTCCCTTGCACCTGCTTCAGACCAGCCGATCGGGGCTTCGCACTAGCCGAACGGGCCCCCCGGAGTCCGTCGCGAGGGCTGATGCCCGAGGGCCGCCGAGATCTGTGCCGCACAGTCCACGACCGCCGGAGTCAGCCGACTGAGCCACTCGTCCGTGAACCGTGCCGTGGGGCACGAGGCGTACACGCTGGCGGCGTATGAGCCCGCGCGGTTGAAGATCGGGGCCGCCACGCCACACGAGCGTGCGTCGCGCCCTCCACGGTTGACGGCGTAGCCCTGGCGCCGGACTTCCTCCAGCTCACGGCGGAGCTCCGCGCCGCTCGTGATCGTGAGCGGCGAGACCCCCGGCAGCGAGCGCTTCCGCGACATCTCCTCGCCGACGTCGGGCAGGAACGCGAGGGCCACCTTGCCCCCCGAGGTCGTGTGCGGGAGAGCGCGGGTGCCCGTGATCGCGGACACGGTGGTGTCGCCCATCACGGCGAAGTGGGTGAGGAAGAGCATGTCCCCGCCCTCGTAGGCCACGAGGCCGGCGGTCTCCTTCTGCTCGGACGCGAGCCGCTCGATGAAGGGCAGCGACACGTTGTAGATCGGCAGGTGGTGGAGTCCGCCCATGCCGACCTCCCACATGCGCAGGCCCAGCTGGTACTTCCGGGTCCCCGGATCCTGCACCACCCAGCCCTCGTCGTGGAGGGTCATCAAGGCGCGGTGAGTCACGGTCTTGCTCAGGCCGACGCGCTCGCTGACCTCGCCCAGCGCCAGCGGGCCCTCGCTGGACAGCAGCTGGATCACGCGCAGGGCCTTCGTCACCGTCAGCAGTCGCTCGGACATTCGTCGCCCCTCCTTCTGTGTCCGCTTACCGCAGCCATCACGACCGCGCCAGAGGCCTTGACGCGGCTTTCATCACAGGTGTAATACTCATTCGCCTGAAGTCCGATCCTCGGGTGGGTCGTACCGATTATCGGAATCATCCACAATCGGGCCGTCGTTGGGAAGCCCCCAGCGTTCCCGAGATCCCGGAGGGAAGCCATGGCAGGTGACAACTATTGGACCAGGCCGCTCTCTCGAAGGCGCGCCGTGCGGGGCGCCGTCCTCGGGGCGATGGGTCTGGCAGGCGCCGCGCTCCTCGGCTGCGGGGAGTCGGAGGAGGCGAGCCCGGTGGCCACCGCGGCCACCACCGGCACCTCGGGCGCGGGACTGGCGACGGCGACGGCAGCCTCCACCGAGGAGGCGAAGCGCGGCGGCAAGATGCGGGTCATCATCACCGCAGACCCGACGACGCTCGACCCGTACAAGACCGCGAGCAGCCCCGCGCACACGTTCATCTCGTACTTCTACAGCCGCCTCCTGAAGTTCGAGACGCAGCCGGGCGTCGAGCAGTTCGACCAGGCCGTCACGGGAGACCTGGCGGAGTCGTTCGAGACGGATGACGGCCAGACCTGGACCTTCAATCTCCGCAAGGGCGTCAAGTGGCACAACGTAGCCCCGGTCAGCGGGCGTGAGTTCACGAGCGCCGACGTCAAGTACAACTGGGAGCGTCTGACGGACGAGTCCACGATCGCCCGATCGAACGTGGAGAACGTCTCGACGGTCGAGTATCCCGACGACTACACGGTCAAGTTCACCCTCGCCGCGCCGTCGGCGGTCTTCCCCATCGTGATGGCGGACATGCTCGTGATGCAGGTCATGCCGTTCGAGTCCGCCGACCAGTTCGACCCGCTGACGAAGCCGATCGGCACTGGGCCGTTCATCATGGACCAGTACCAGGTCGGCGCGAGCGCTTCGATGAAGGCGAACCCCGACTACTACGAAGCAGGCATCCCCTACCTCGACGAGATCGAGGTCCTCGTCATCCCGGAGTACGCGAACGGGCGCGCGCAGTTGGAGGCGGGCGCGGTCCACACGCTCGCGATCCAGCCCGACGACCTCCTCGGCGTCATCGAGCGCCATGCTGACTGGCAGTGGCGGTATACGCAGGGCGCCGTGGGCTACCTGTTCTGGTCGTCCGAGGAGCAGCTGCCCGGCGCACCGTGGCTGGACGACCGCTACCGCAAGGCCGTCTCGATGGCGATGGACCGCGAGGCGGTCAACGAGCTGGCCTACAACAACACGGAACTCGAGAAGGCCGGGCTGCCCGTGTCCTGGGACACGAACAACGTCGTGCCAAGGAGCCGCGGCTCGTGGTGGTTGGACCCGCGGAACCCGGGGAGCGGCGACTCCGGCCAGTGGTTCGAGTACAACCTCGCGGAGGCGAAGAAGCTGCTCTCGGCCGGCGGCTGGGACGGGACCGACGTGGAGTTCCACTACCCCACGACGCAGTACGGCCCGGTGTACGAGCTCACCGTGCAGCACCTCGGCAACGAGATGGAGCAGCTCGGCCTCAAGGTCACGCTGGTCCCGGAGGACTACGCCGCCGTCTACTTCCCGCAGACCCGCGCCGGCATCTTCAAGGGAGTCTCGCTGGGGTCGGCCGCGTCCTACCCGGACGCCGGGGGCTACGTCGACCGCTTCTTCAGCCACACCGCCTCCAACGCGAGCATGGTCCGCGACGCACAGCTGGACGAACTGCGGGCCAAGCAGGCGTCCGAGCTGGACATCGAGGCGCGGCGCGAGCTCATCCACCAGATCCAGCGCGTCAACGGCGAGAACATGTACTACTGCCCGACGAACTACGGCTCGGGATACACGTACACGGCCTACCTGCCGAACGTGCGAAACCTCGCGACGCCACGCGGCCCCATCCAGTCGGAGGTGTACCCGTACATGTGGTTCGCCTAGGCGAACCACGCAACATCGACGTCTGACCGCGCGGCGGAGGCTGCGAGACCCCTCCGGCTCGTAGCCTCCGCCGCGGCCACCGCTCCGTCGCGTCCCCATCAGGGGCGGGCGGACCCCCGACAGGAGGAGGCGCATGCAGAGCTACATCATCCGTCGCACGGGCCTGATGGTGCCGACGCTCCTCGGCGTGACGGTGCTCGTCTTCGTCATGATCCGGCTGTATCCCGGCGACATCCTCGCCACGGTGGCCGGCGACTATGGTGCCATCAGCGACGAGACGAAGGCGGCGATCCTGCACGAGTTCGAGCTCGACAGGAACGTGCCCACGCAGTACGCGCACTGGCTGGGCCGCGTGGTGCGCCTGGACTTCGGGACGTCGCTCGTCAGTGGCCGGTCGGTGATGGAGGAGATCGGCACGCGGCTGCCCGTCTCGCTGGAGCTCGGCCTGATGGCCCTGGTGTTCAGCGTGATCATCGCCATCCCCGTTGGGGTGATCTCGGCGCTCCGGCAGAACTCCGCGCCTGACTACGTCGGGCGGTCGTTCGCGATCGGGATGCTGGCCGCGCCGAACTTCTGGATCGCCCTGCTGCTGATCGCGATGGCGGGGCGGTACTTCCACTGGGGAGTGCCGCCGGCCAGCTATCCCTTCCTGAAGTCGGATCCCGTCGCGAACCTGAAGTTCATGGTCATCCCCGCGCTCATCATCGGTGCCTCGGCCTCGGGCGGCCTGATGCGCTTCACGAGGACCGCGATGCTCGAGGTGCTCCGCCAGGACTACGTGCGCACGGCGTACGCGAAGGGGCTGCCGGAGCGCACGGTGATCGTCCGGCACGCACTCAAGAACGCGCTCATCCCGGTGGTCACCATCATCGGGCTCAGCATCCCCGGGATCATCGCCGGCTCGGTGATCATCGAGACCGTCTACTCGATCCCCGGAATGGGGCGCTACTACATCACGTCCGTCCGCTCGCTGGACTTCCCCGTGGTGCAGGCCATCAACCTCGTGTCGGCGTTCGTGCTGCTGATCTCGAACCTCGCCGTCGACATCTCCTACTCCCAGCTCGACCCGCGGATCAGGTACAGCTGATGGCCATCGCGCCGGGGTTGTTCCTCCCGCTGGAGTCGCAGGACCCCCTGACCCAGAACGTCCGACAGCGCCTGGAGGGGCCGAGCGCGGAGCACTGGCTCGGCCAGGACGAACTGGGGCGAGACGTGTACGCACGGATCGTGGTCGCAGCCCGCACGTCCATGCTCGTGGGCTTCGGGGTCGTCATGCTCCAGCAAGTGCTGTCCATCAGCATGGGCACCGTGTCGGCGTACATCGGAGGGAAGTTCGACCTGCTCTTTCAGCGCGTGATCGACGTCGGCATCGCCATCCCGAACCTCATCTTCCTGATCCTCGTCGTCCAGACGCTGTCGGCACGGCTGGACGCCGTCACGATGGGGCAGGGCGACCTGCTCGCGATCATGCTCGGCCTGGGCTTCGTCATCTCGGCGCGCGCGTCGCGGACGATCCGTGGCGTCGCGCTCTCACTCTGCGCGCAGACGTTCGTCGAGGCGGCGAAGGCGCAGGGCGCCTCGGGGGTGCGCGTGATGACGCAGCACGTCGTCCCCAACCTGATGCCGATCGCGATCACGAGCGCGACCATCCTGCTCGGCAGCGCCGTGCTGATCGAGTCGTCCCTGTCGTTCCTGGGCTACGGCATCCAGCCGCCGACGCCCTCCTGGGGGAGGATGCTGGCCGACGGGCGCTCGCAACTGATCCGCGCGCCACATCTGGCCATCTTCCCCGGCCTGATGATCTTCATCACGGTCTTCAGCTTCAACATGCTCGGCGACGCGCTGCGGGACAAGCTGGACCCCCGGTTGCGTGGTTCGAACTAGGGGGCGGAGGGCACTCGCTGCCCCCGCCGTGCGCGATCGACGAGCGGTCTGAGCCAGGCCGCAAAGGAGGAGCCCATTGCCGTCCGCGTTCACCGGGGTCAAGATCCTCGACTTCACGCAGGTGGTGCAGGGACCGTTTGCGACGACCCTGCTCGCAGACATGGGTGCGGAGATCATCAAGGTCGAGCGCCCGGGAAGCCGCGCCGCCGGACTGCCTCCCGCGTCGTTTGAGGCGATCAACCGCGGCAAGCGGAGCATCACGCTCAACCTCGATCGGGACGAGGCACGCGAGGTGGTGCGACGCCTGGTGCCCGGCTGTGACGTGGTGGTGGAGAACTTCCGGCCCGGCGCGATCGAGCGGATGGGGTTCGGCTACGAGGCCCTCAAGGAGCTCCGCCCCGACGTCATCCTCGCCTCCGGGTCCGGGTGGGGCCGCGAGGGGCCATGGGCACTGCGCGGCGGGTACGACCACGTCGCGCAGGCGCTGAGCGGCGTGATGTCCGAGCAAGGGCTCAGCCGCCTCGAACCGCACGCGATGCTCGCCGGGGCGGGGGACCGCCTCGGCGGGATGATGCTCGCGTACGGCGTCGCGAGCGCCCTGTTCGTACGCGAGCGGACCGGGGAGGGGCAGCACATCGACGTCTCGCTCCTGGGCGCGCTCGTCCAGATGCAGAACCAGGAACTCTCGACCTACCTGGACACGGGCGAGCAATACGGCTTCCAGCGGTTCCGCTCGGCGACCTACACCCACTACGAGTGCGCGGACGCCGAGTACGTCGCGATCGCCGCGAACACGCAGGACATGTGGGAGCGGTTCTGCGACGCCATGGGACGCGCGGACCTCAAGACGGACGAGCGCTACGCGACCTCCGAGGGGCGCCGCACGAACATGGACGTCCTGTTCGCAGAGCTGTGCGCACTGTTCGCCAGCCAGCCCCAGGCCTACTGGATCGCCCGCCTGGAGGACGCCGACGTGCCACACGCGCCGGTCCTGGACTACTCCGGCGTCGTCGCGCATCCGCAGTTCCGCGCCAACGACTACATCGTGGACGTCATGCAGGAGGGCCGCGGCACTCGGAGCATGCCCGGCCCGCCGGTGCACATGACCCTCACCCCGCCTCGCATCCAGGGAGGGGCCCCGATGCTCGGCGAGCACACGGACGACATCCTGCACGAGGCGGGCTACGACGACGCGGAGGTCGAGCACCTGCGCGAGCTGGGCGCCGTATAGCGGACAGGCAAGCACGCGGTCGGCGAAGCGACCGCGCGAGTAAGAGCGGAGCCCGACGTGGGAATCGAGAACAGGGTCGCCGTGGCCGGCGTTGGCGAGACGGAGTATTCGCGCGACTCCGGCCGGAGCGAGCTGCGGCTCGCGCTCGAGGCGTCGATGAAGGCGCTGGACGACGCCGGCATCGACCCGCACGAGGTCGACGGCGTCATGCGATACTCCGTGGACTCCAGCAGCGAACAGCAGGTCGCGGCCAACCTCGGGGTGCGCGACCTCGCATGGTTCGGCGAGGTCAACGCGGCCGGACCGGCCGCCGCCGCGATCGTCGTCCACGCAGCCTCGGCGATCCGCGCCGGCCTCGCGAACGTCGTCCTCATCTACCGCGGCGTGAACGGCCGCTCCGGGCGGCGCTACGGACGGGGCGACGTGACCGGCCAGGGCGGCCGGGGCAACGGCGCCTTCACGGAGCCGTTCGGAATGCTCGCGCCCCAGATGGGCCTCGCGATGACCGCGCGGCGGAGGATGCACGAGCAGGGATACACCAGCCGCCAGTTCGGCATGGTCGCCGTCACGCAACGGCAGCACGCCAACCGCAACCCGAAGGCGATGTTCTTCGACCAGCCGCTCACCATCGAGGACCACCAGAACTCTCGGTACGTGGTCGACCCGCTCCACCTCTACGACTGCTGCCTGGAGACCGACGGCGGAGGCGCGATCGTGCTGACCTCGCCCGAGCGCGCTCGGGAGCGCGGCGGACCGATCGCCACGATCCGCGCCGGCGCGCAGGTTGGATCGGGCGACGGGCCCAACGGCGCGCGCCTGCGGAAGCGGTTGTTCGACCACGCCGGGATTGCGCCCTCCGACATCGACGTCGTGCAGATCTATGACCACTTCTCGCCGTTCGTCGTGTTCGGCCTCGAGGGCAACGGCTTCGTGAAGCCCGGCGAGGGCGGCGAGTTCGTCGAGTCCGGCGAGATCTCCTGGGACGGCGGGCAGCTCCCCGTGAACACCTCGGGCGGCCACCTGTCCGAGGCCTACCTCCAGGGCATGAACCATCTGATCGAGGGAGTCCGGCAGGCACGAGGCGAGTCCACCGCGCAAGTCAAGGACGCGCAATTCTCATTCGTCGACACGAACGTCGGCGCGCTGATCTTCGAACGGAGCGAGCCATGACGACGACCCCGGAGACGTGGACCTTCAGCCGTCCCGAACGGCTGCCCCTCCCCCAGCCGTTCGAGGAGGCACTGCCCTTCTTCGAGGCCTTGCAGAACGGGGAACTCCGCCTGCAGACCTGCGCGAAGTGCGGCACGCTCTCGCACCCGCCGAAGGCGATGTGCGCGAACTGCCACTCGCTCGACTTCGACTGGCCCCTCGCGTCGGGACGGGGGGAGGTCTACTCGTACATCGTCACCCGCCAGCCCATCCACCCGGCGCTCGTGGGGCACACGCCGTTTGCGACCGTCCAGGTCGAGCTCGAGGAGGGGCCGATCGTGACCTCGAACCTCCTCGACGTGGCTCCCGACGACGTCGCGATCGGGCTTCCCGTCCGCGCGGTCTTCGAGAAGGTCAACGACGACGTCACGCTGCTCTACTTCGCACGGGCCGAGTGATGGAGCGCAATGCCGTCGCCATCGCCGGGGTCGGCGAGACCGAGTACTCCCGGGACTCGGGACGATCCGAGCTGCGCCTCGCGCTCGAGGCCATCCAGGCCGCGCTCAACGATGCCGGGATCGCTCCTGCGGACGTAGACGGTCTGATGCGGTGGTCGGTCGACACCAGCGCGGAGAACACGATCGCTTCCAACCTCGGCGTCCGCGACCTCTCGTTCTTCGGCGAGGTCAACGCGGCCGGAAACGTCGGCGCGACGCTCGTGGCGCATGCCGCAGCGGCCATCGAGTCCGGCCTCGCGGACGTCGTGGTCATCTACCGCGGCGTCAACGGCCGCTCCGGGCGGCGCTACGGCCGCGGGGACGTCACCGGACAGGGCGGCCGCGGGGGTGGAGCGCTGACGGAGCCGTACGGGCTCCTCACGCCTCAGCACTCCCTCGCCATGCAGACCCGGCGCCGCATGCACGAGGACGGCGTCACGAGCCGGCAGTTCGGGATGGTCGCCGTGACGCAGCGCCGGCACGCGAACCTCAACCCGCGAGCGATGTTCTACGACCAGCCCCTCACGCTGGAGGACCATCAGAACTCGCGCTTCGTCGTGGACCCGCTCCACCTCTACGACTGCTGCCTCGAGACCGACGGTGGTGGCGCCCTCGTGCTGACCTCAGTCGAGCGAGCCCGGGCGCGGGGAGGGCCGGTCGGGGCGATCCGGTCCGCCGGGCAGGCCGGGACCGGGGAGGGGAGCAACCTGGCGCGGCTGGGGGCGCGGGTGTTTCGTGACGCGGGAATCGCGCCGGCCGACGTCGACGTGGTGCAGGTGTACGACCACTTCTCGCCCTTCGTCATCTTCGCGCTCGAGGGGTACGGCTTCGTGCCGGAGGGCGAGGGCGGCGGCATGGCGTGGGAGGGCGGCTCGCTCCCCGTGAACACCTCGGGCGGCCACCTGTCGGAGGCGTACATGCAGGGGATGAACCACCTGATCGAGGGCGTCCGCCAGGCCCGAGGCGAGTCGACGTGCCAGGTAGCCGACGCGGAGTTCTCGTTCGTCGACACGGGGATCGGGACCGGGGCGGTCGTCCTCCAGCGCGTCGGGTAACGCGGGGCTCGCGGCTGGTACGCCGTGCGCGTGAGGCGGGACGCCCGACGGGGAGCGTCTTCGCATACGCCCGCGGCGGCGCGCTCCCCGCTGATCCGACGATTGATCTCTCGCAGGCGCTCCACTGCCCCCGAGGTGGACCCGGCTCCGATCCGCATCAGTCGCTCTTGGACGCGGTCAGCGCGCGGACGAGCCTGCGGAGGCTTGGCGAGGCAATCCGCGATCAGGGCCGCCACAGCTGTATCGCCCGACAGCAGCTGGGTGTCGCTCCCCGGCAACGGGGTCTAGTCCGAACACTCCCCGAGGAGCGGATGCGCCACGTTGTCCCTAGCGACGAGATCGCGATTGTCCAGACAGAGCAGCGCGCCCGCCACCTTGTTGTGTGACACGCGAACCCCCGGTACATCACGCGCGTTACCCGCGGGGTAGTAGTACGTCCCGGCCTCGAAGATTCCGGCGTGTCCTTCGACCACGTTGTCCGCCACCATCACGACGGGCTCGAGGCCGGCAGGGGTCTCAGGGAAGATGGCCAGGCGCAACCGTGCGACCTCGAAGTGACGTCCGACATGGTTGTCGCTGATCGTGGACGGGCCGGGGTTGTATGGGTCAGCATCAGTGACACGGAAGTTCCCCGCGACACGGTTGCCGTCGATCGTGAAGTTGCCGGCGAAGCGCATGACCGAGAAGTTGCCGGCGACCACGTTGTCGGACGCGACTACTTCGTCACTGCCTGCACCATCGAGGATGATGTCGCCGCCAACGGTGTTCCCGACCACCGACATCGCGCCGAACCCTGCACGGTTCCAGATGACATCGCCCACGTAGCTGTCGTGGATGCTCGCGTAGTACCCGCCGAGGAAGAACACGCCGCCCTCGACGTGCGCGTTTGTGATGTTGCCGCCTCCGTAGACCACGAGGTCTCCACCGATGCGCGTGCCGTCAACTTCGGACGCGCCCCCGTCACCACCCTGGGCGTACACCACCAATGTGCCGCGAATGACATGCTCGGAGTTCAGGCGGCAGCCGCCCTCCGCCGTGACGTTCTCGTAGGTGCCTGGCGGAAGCGGGTTCGCTCCCGAGCAGCGGGTGTGTGTGGCGGCGGACGCGCCGCTCACCGCCGACAGAACTAGTCCGAGCGCGACGACCAGCGCTGTGATGCCCTTCATGCCTTGCCTCCTCCTCTTCGACCCCGCGGCACGCTAGGTCGCACCAGCGGCCCGGAGCGTCGCGGCGCGGTTGAGGACGAGTTCGACGGTGCGAGGTTCGGAAGACCTCCGTGTCAGCGGACCAAGCGCAAGAGACTGCTACCGGCGAAGGCGCGGACAGAGGCTGCCACGCTGGCGTCAACGTGCTCCGCCCCTCTCGACTACCCCGTCCTTCAAATCCACAGGTTCCAGATCCCGTCGACCTGAGATCGGCCAGGTCGCTGTTCCCCACCATCTCCTGCACTCCGTCGAGGTTGATGAGGTGCAGCGACGCGAGCGCATGCTCGATGCGGCTGCGCTGTCCTGCCCGCGTATCTCGTCGCCCGATCCCGGTTACCTGTCCACGGGGCGAACCCCCTCAACCCCGACCTCACGGAGTGCGGGGTCGGCACCACCTCGGACGGACAGGGCGGCGCGTGGATCACGGTGGACTTCACCGCTAACTCGCCCGGATCCGGGGATGGCGATCGAGACGCGCGGAGGAGAACGGACTCACGCGCCACGCCATCGCCCATGGCCTAATGGGCGTGGTGGGTGACGAGCGCGGACGTCTCCCCCGTGTCCACCCGGGGCGGGGCCGGGTGCAGCCTGTCGGGGGCCTGAGGCCCTGAGCACGATCTTCCCCGCCGTCGCGGTCGAGGCTGCCGGGCGCGGCCCGTACACTCGCGGGGTGATGCCTCGCCCGGTCCGCCGCCTGCCGCGCCGCCGGGCGCTCCTCGCGCTCGCCGGCCTGTTCGCCGTGGCGGCCGTGGCCGCCGGCTGGCTGACCTGGGACGCGGCGACGCGCGCCCGCGACGCGCGCGCCGCCGTCTACGCCGCGAAGGCCGAGCTCGAGCAGGCGCGGGTCACGGTGCAGGCGCTGGCGGGACTCGACGCCGGTGCGCTGCCGTCGGCCGCCGAGATCGAGACGGCGCTCGGGCAGATCCGGGCCGCCCGCGAGCACCTGCAGGCCGCCGACGGGCGCCTCGGCTACCTGCCCCGACTCCTGCCCGCCGCCGATCTGCTGCCGCCGGCCGATGGCGCGGCGGAGGTGCCCGCGCTGATCGACGTCGGCCTCGCCGTGACCGAGAGCGCCGACCAGCTGCTCACCGCGGTGCTGCCGCTGCTCCAGGAGTCGGCGCCGGGGGACGAGCGTTCACTCGCCGAGCGCGTGCGCGCGGTGTTCGTCGAGGAGGGCGACGCGCTCGACGCCGCCCTCGCGCGGCTGGACGCGACTTGTCCCGAGGTCGCGCGGCTGCGGGCGCGCGCGTGGGGCGGCTGGCTCGACGCGGCGCCGGGCGCGCTGGAACTCCTCGACGGGGCGCTCGCCGACGTGCCGCGGGCGCGCGAGGCGTTCGCGGCGCTGCGCACGGGGATCGACCCGCTGTTCGGCTTCGACCGCCCGAAGACCTACCTGGTCGCGGGCCTCAACGAGTCGGAGATCCGGCCGACGGGCGGCTTCATGGGCACGGTGGGGATCGTGACGGTCGACCGCGGGCACATCACCACCTCGGAGTTCGAGCGGGTCTACGCGTTCGAGCGGGTGGCCGAGGTGCAGCCGGCGCCGCCGTCGGACCTCATCAAGTACATGGCGGCCGGCTACCAGCAGCTGCGCGACGCGAACTGGTGGCCGGACTTCCCGACCTCCGCCGAGCGCACGCTCGAGCTGTTCGAGCTCAACCAGGGCTATCGCCCGGATGGCGTGATCGCGCTGAACACCCTCTTCACCGACCGCCTGGTGCAGGTATTCGCGCCGCTCGACCTCCCCGAGTACGACGAGGTGCTCACCGCCGAGAACTGGCGCGGGGTGATGGAGCACACGCTCCTCGCCGGCCGCGCGCAGCTCGGGGAGATGCCGGTGCAGGTGGGAGCCGAGGGCGCGGATGCCGCGGTCAGCGCGGAGGGCTCCTACCTGCACCCGCTGATGGAGGAGCTGCTGCGCCGGTCGCAGTCGGCGAGCGCCGCGCAGCTGCCGGCGCTGCTCGCCGCGGTCACGGCGGGGACCGCCGGGCGAGACCTCCAGGCCTACATGGCCGACCCGGTGGCGCAGGCGATGCTCGACCGGTTCGGGGTGACGGGGCGGCTCGCGCCGCTCTCGGAGGCGGAGCGTGCGGCCGGGGTCCACCGCATCGCCGTCGTGGACTCCAACGTCTCCTGGTCGAAGGCCGGGCCCGGCATCCACCGCGACACGACGGTGCTGCTGGGCGAGGGCGGGGTCGTGAGCATCCACGTGCGCTGGGAGAACCGCGTCGATGAGCTCGACCCGGCCGTCTACCCGCGCGCGGCCGGGGGCGGTGAGATCTACCAGCCCGCGTCGTGGGTGCCAGGCGTCGGAGGGCAATTCGAGGCGATTCCCGGCGTGTTCGGGAACTACGTGCGCGTCTATCTGCCACCAGGAGTCGAGGACCTCTGGTGGCAGGGGAACACCGGGGAATCCCACGTCATCCGCGACCAGGACTTCACGGTCGTGGGCGGGCTCGTGCCCGTGCGGCCCGGGGAGACGGGGCAGTTCGTCGTGTCCTACCGGGTGACCGACGCGACACAGGTCATCGAGATCTGGAAGCAGGGCGGGATCGAGCACGACGCCCTCAGGGTGCTTGAGAACGTCGACGGGATGCAGCGGGGACTGTTCCAGGGGGGCTTCACCACGGACGTGCGCGTGCTGGCTGAGCCGTCGCTGGCTGCCGACTAGCTCATCGCGCCGCCGCTGGCGCAGAACGTGCGTCACAGGCACTCCAGCCGGTGCATCTGCGAGTTGTCATGGCAGACCCCGTGCTCGCCGGCACTGTCGTCCCGACCTCGAGCCTCGCAGAAGCTTCACCCTCGCGGGCGTGGCTCTGGCCCGCACCGGCGCCTGTATAACGAATTCGTACCATAGGATTTCGATGCTACGGGGGCGTAAGGGGTCTTCATGGAACGACGACGAGTGCTGGTCACGGGAGCCGGTGGGTTCATCGGACACCATCTCATTAACCGACTGAAGGCCCAGGGTCACTGGGTACGAGGGGTCGACATCAAGAAACCCGAGTTCGGCGCCACCCAGGCAGACGAGTTCCTCCTCCTTGACCTTCGTCGCTGGGACAACTGCGTCGAGGCGACCGCTGGCGTCGACGACGTCTACGCCCTCGCTGCTGACATGGGGGGCATGGGGTTCATCTCCTCCCACCACGCCCAAATCCTGCACAACAACATCCTGATCTCGACGCACACCATCGAGGCGGCGCGTGAGGCGGGCGTGAAGCGATACCTCTACTCCTCCTCGGCGTGCATCTACCCGGAGTACCGCCAGACGGACACTGACGTTACCCCGCTACGCGAGGACGACGCGTACCCGGCCCTGCCGCAGGACGCCTACGGCTGGGAGAAGCTCATCACGGAGCGCCTTGCCGAGCACTACCGCGAGGACTACGGCATGGACGTCCGCGTCGTGCGATTCCACAACATCTACGGCCCCCTCGGCACCTGGGAGGGCGGACGCGAGAAGGCTCCGGCCGCGCTGTGCCGGAAGATCGCCTACGCCAAGCTCACCGGGAACCATGAGATCGAGATGTGGGGGGACGGCGAGCAGACGCGCTCGTTCTGCTACATCGACGACTGCGTCGAGGGCCTTCAGCGAATCATGGACAGCGGCTTCCAGCACCCCCTCAACCTCGGCCGCAACGAGATGGTGAGCATCAACGAGCTCGCCGCGATCATCGCAAAGGTCGCCGATGTCGAGGTTAATGTGAAGCACATCGACGGCCCTCAGGGCGTTCGCGGGCGAAACTCGGACAACTCCCTCTGTTACGAGGTGCTTGGCTGGGAGCCAGGAATCACGCTTGAGGAAGGGATCGCGATGACCTACCCGTGGATCGAGGATCAGGTGGGGGTGGTCCTGCGGACTCCGGCAGGCGCCCTTCGGCCACGAACGGCATAGCTGCTTCGAACGACGAAGCGTTCGATAGTCGACGGCCCCATGTCAGGCTAGGCAGTAGTCCCTTCGGCGTGGTCGCCCACCTGCTGGACTTCTGGTTCTCCAGTTGGTGGCCGTCATGCCCTGGTTGCCCCGAGGCCGATGGGGGTTCGCCTCATCCACACGGGCCTCGCTCTGCTAGGGCGAGTTGTGCGTGGACGAGACTCGCGACGCAGTGGCGAAGTCGTTGAAGGCATGCTCACGTGCACTGCTCGTGGCGAGGCCTACTCGGTTGAAAGCGGTATTCCGAACCTCCAACCCGGCCGACGCGCATCGCGAGATGGAGCTTGGCGCGCTCGAGTTGCGCGGCTAGTGATTAGTGACCCATACAACGACTCACGGGGCGATCTACGGCCCCCGACCAGGCGTGGACATGCCACCTCATTTGACCTCTTGCGGTACGCCCGCAATGATGGCGCGCTGGCAATAGCATCACGGCGACGCTGGTAAGGGCCCCCGAGCCACTGGGCTCTTCGAAAGTGCGTAGGTCGCAGGACGAGTCTCAGAGTCGCCTCCCGGCGTGGCAGCGCCCTGCTTCACATCCCACCCCTCCCCAGCCCTACCCGTCGAACGAATGCTCGCGACACCTGAAGCAGTAGGAGCACGATGAACCAGGAATTCACCAGCGTGTAACGTCGCCAGAGCCTACGCGGCTCCATGGCGAATCGGAATGCCCACTCGAGGCCAGCGCGCTGCATCCACCCCGGAGCTTGCCTGAGGTCGCCAACGTGGAAGTCAAAGGCGGCACCGACACCGAGTAGAGCGGAGGCCTCCAGGCGGCTTCGGTGGGCAGCAATCCAGAGGTCCTGTTTCGGACTTCCAAGCCCGACCCAAACGTAGTCGGGGCGTGCCTTATTGATCCGCTCGACTACTGCCGCATCTTCGGCTTCGGTCAGCGGACGAAACGGTGGCGATTCCATCCCGACAATGCGGACGCCAGGGAACCGGGCTTCGAGGGCAGCCGCGAGGCGCTCTGGGACGCCGACAGCACCTCCATACAAATAGTGACGTGCCTGTTGCGTCCGCGCGCGGTCGAGTATTGCAGCCATCACATCCGGCCCATAGACGCGGGTGACGCGACATCCCTGCAGGTGGCCGGCCCACACCAGAGGCATTCCGTCAGGTGCGACAAGATCGGCCGTATCGAGGGCATCGCGAAGATTGTGGTCCCGATGCGCCTCCACAACGGTATGGGCGGTCACGAAGTGTGCGCAGAGCCGTTCATCCCGGCATGGAGAGGTGAGTAACTTTTCGACCGCCTGATCGAACGTTACCGCGCTGACGGAAACGTCCGCGACCTTGTACGACCCGCTCACCGGTTCCACCTCGCCTCCATGGCTTGAGCGTAGATCTCTTCGAGCGCCCTCAGGCTGTGGCCGGGTGTGTAGTTCGCTTCATACGCCTGCCGAGCCCTCTCCCCCATCCGTGCCATCTCCGTGGGATGCTCGTCCGCCCACCTCACCTTGGCGGCAAGATCCTGCGCACTGCCAGCATCGAACAGCAGTCCGGTACGACCGTCCTCGATGATCTCTGCCATGGAACCGAGTCTCGATGCGATAACTGGAGTGCCCGTCGCAAACGACTCCACCACTGTCATTGGGAATCCTTCGTACCAGATGGAGGGTAGGACCAGAGCCTGGGCGCTCCCCATTAGGTCGAGTACATGAGCGTGCTCAATTCGTCCGAGCGTCGAGAGCGCGTCATTGCTCCTGGCCGCGTCACGGACAAGCTGCTCGAGCGGCCCGTCGCCGACGAGCGTGAGAGGTGCCTCTGGAATGTCTCTCCAAGCACCGAGGAGGGTCGATATGCCCTTCTCCTCTGAGAGGCGCCCCACGAAGATGAACCCACGTCGGGGAGCCTCTCCCCTGGTGCCTGGATCGGGGAGGAAGTTCGGCTTGACACGAACCCGATCGCGAGGGAGTCCTGCGCGGACCAAGCGCTCTCGTGCGAATGCTGTTAAGGCAACGTACTGGTCGACCTGTCGCTGCCAGGTTCGCAGCGCGGCGTGGACCGTGAGCATCCCTGCGACAGCAGCACTCTCAGCTGCCGAGCCGCGGTAGCAGCGATGGAGGACCGCTGGCCACGGAAGGCGGCGTCCCGCACAGTCTTCGCAAGGTCCTCCCTCTCGGAAGAATGTGGCTGCAGGACAAGCGATGCGGTAGTTGTGCAGCGTCTGAACCACAGCACTGCCAGCAGCCCGGGCGGCGTAGTAAGCAGCGGGAGAGAGCAGCGGGAATGTGTTGTGGAAGTGAACAATGTCGGAGTTATGTTCGAATACAGCTTTACGAACAGCACCTGACGCGCTTCTAGACCAAACCGTATCCGCTGCGAGCCTCGCTGCTTCGGGAACCGTCATCCGGCGAGGAATTGACTCGTTCGTGACCTCCATCCGCCGCACGTTAATGCCTGCCTCTTCAAGGAGGGCTGCCTCGGCCGCGAATACCGTATCCTCCCCTCCAGCCTGCTGATAACGATTGTGAACGAGTAGTACTCGCGGCAACACTGGCGTCCTTCGCTAACTTTGCACCTGACTCCTCCGCTGTCCTTCGATCTCGAGCCAGGATCAGCCGCACGTACATCACCAGCATCGTGATGAGGACAAGGCTCAAGATTTCGACACCTGGCCCAGACATCGTTCGCGCGATGACGAGCACGAGTACCCCCGCGCCCTCGATCCCGACCAGCCGACTGGCCGGCTCGCCGCACGCGAGGAGCCTCAGACAGGCGACAAACACGCCGGCGATGGCTACGCACAGGAGCGCTAGGCCAATCAGCCCTAGCTCGACGTAGGCTCGCAGCAGGCCGTTATCTGTTGTCGAGACATTCGAGTAGACGCCGACCTGCTGCGCGATCTCTGACAGCTCGAGTCGTACTCCCGTGTAATATCCATGCCCGATGATCGGTGACTGATTTCCCAGCTCGACCGCAAGATCCCACAGTCGCGTCCTTCCGGTCAAAGTCTGGAAAAGCTCCGGGGATTGACCCCGAAGCACATATGCAAGGAGTTCATCCGGCCAGACGAGCGCGAGAACTAAGCCCAACCAGCCCAGCAGGACCAGAAGCAACCAGCCACGCTGTGTGAGCAGTAGCACGAGCCCAACGGCAACAACGCTCGCGGCAAGGGCGGAACGGGACTGCGAGAAGACGAGGGTGACCAGGGCGAGCATTGCGATGACTGAGGGAAGTCCAGAAGCGGATGATGGCCCAAGCAATCGGCAAGTGAACCACACGAGCAGCACGCCGCTCATGAAACCAAGAAGCGTGTGGTGTACGTACGGAATACCTGCTCCTGGGATTGGCAACGAGCCTCCGGCTCGTAATGCCACATCTGGAGCGATGATAACTCCTACCCAAGTTGCGGAAATAAGTGATGCCATATATATGACTATTATGAACCACAAACGCTCTGCAGAGCTGCTCTCGCGCCGCTCGGCCTTCCCATGGGCTAGCATCGCGGCAGAACAAATGACCATTGCTGCGTACGGGAGGGAATGAGCAAGGCTGGCCAATCTGCTGACCGCGTAGCTAGAGGACACAATCGCAGCCGAGGCAAAGCCCACGAAGGGCAGTAGCGGCCCAGTGAGCGTCGCCGCCAACTGGCCACTCCCGACGAGGCTCACGAAGGCAATCAGCCCGGCGGTAGCGATGAGTCCCGTCCTGAGCAGATTCGCCAAATTGAATGGAGAAGCCTCGATTGCGTCAGTCGTCCGAATCTCAATTTGAGGCAGGAAGGAGAGCACGGACACGGCGCCAATCGCGAGCAAGAGAATTACCGATGGGGAATCAAGACGCAGATGCGCGGAACTAACATGCCTGCGGACTGATGTGATAATCGGTATGCAAACGATGCACAAGGCAACGAACGCAAAGAATCGCTCGCGAAAATGCTCGTACTCCTCGGCTGCGTACACCGAAACAATCGTCGCGACAACTCCGCATGCACAGCCAAGTATTACCAACGGGAATAGGACGGATTTTCGTCGGGTCATCCCGGGCGTTCAAACTCGACGATGATTGGCGCCAGCCATCCGGGCATGAGGTCGACGAGCCGGTAGTACATCCGTGCGGCAAGCCGTTTGAGGGTGGGGTACCGTTCAGCTTTCCAAGTGGAGAGGCCTACTGAGCCACGGGTCATGCGCGTCACGACAAACCCGCTAGCCACCAGAGCGTCTTCGAGCCCCTTTGGGGAGAAGCTCTTCTCGATACCGTGGCCGTGAGTACGCCACGTGTGCCGCCACTCGGAGAAGCGGCGGTACGGGTTCCCGGAGCACGGCTCGTAAGCAAGCAACCTCCCCCCTGGCCTCATCACTCGGTACAGCTCCGTGAGGACGTCGTCGAGCCGTGAGAAGTGGTGCAGCACCTCCCAGCAGACCACGCTTTCAAACGCGTGGTCGCGGAAAGGAAGCCTGTGGGCGTCCAAGACAAGAACGCGCACGTCAGAGTCTGCTCGTCGTGCTCGTTCGTATGCGATACCTACGGCGAGGGGATTCACGTCCCCCGCAACGAGTTGGTAGCCACGCAGTCCAAGCAGCGTGGACTCCCCTCCGGTGTTGCTTCCCAAGTCGAGGATGAGCCCTTCGCCACCCTTTCCAAGGAAAGCCTCGACCGTACTTATCTTCTTTCGATACGCAGGGTCGGTTCGATAGCGCATCTCCACGTCGGTCGAACGATAGATTGACTCCTGCGCCGCAATGTGCGCCTGCTCGAAGAGTGCTTCGTGGGCCACCGAGTGATCGTGAGTGACCGGACCGCGTGAGCGAGGAGCATGTCGGGGCATCGGCGGAACCTTCTTGGGCTAGCGTGTCGTCTGCATTACCAGAAGGAGCGAGCGTCTGATGATCTCCGTGAGTCGATCAGCCCGGAGTACGGACTCCAGCCGGGCAGCCAACCGCTCAGCGAGGATCATCATCCTCAGCGCTTCTCGCTCCGTTTGAGACAGGGCCCGCCAAGCCGGGTGTTGCGGTTCCCACTCGAGACAGTACTTCAGACCCTCCTCCATGCTCCATCCGCGCAGAAGCAGTCCCGTGACGAGACCGAAGTGAAAGGCATCCAGGAACGGGATGCCCTGTAACAGTGCAGACTCCCAATCGATACCGGTCAGTCGTTCGGGCGCTGAGGCGATCAGATTCCAGGGCGCGAAGTCCCCGTGGCTCACGCACGCCTCGAGTGCAGTGTCCGCAAGGCGGGATGCCGCTCGGACTGGCGCGTCGGCCTGAGCCTGCCCCGGTTTCCCGGACACCTGAGATGAGGCGACGATGTCGCCCGGAAGGAGTCCGAGATGCCCCGAGCCT